>Ga0208977_1000110_pt1 | contig 90745 bp, 84 predicted proteins | sample RifOxyA2_FD_184030 | JGI IMG/M metagenome (GOLD analysis project Ga0208977, IMG submission 184030) | Groundwater microbial communities from Rifle, Colorado - Rifle Oxygen_injection A2 (SPAdes) | ecosystem: Environmental > Aquatic > Deep subsurface > Groundwater | place: Rifle, Colorado, United... | reverse complement strand
AAAATTTGAAAATAGTAAACAGAGAATTCTTGAATCAGAAAATTTTTTTTTTGATAAACATTTCTTATATCCTTTTTCAACAGCTGAACATCAAGCTACAGTTCTAGAAATTGTCGATAAAATTTTTCAAGAAATTACAGGTAAGTCATATAAAGAATTTTCAAACATTGTTATAATGTCAGAAGAAGATTTTCAAGAATATAAAAGTTTAATCACTTCCAGGCAAAAACAAGAAAGAAGGATACAAGGAGATTTTCATGGAATAAATTTAGGAGGACTAATAATAATGCAAGATACAGGTGGAAATAATTGCTTTCCGTTATTATTCCATGAATTAGGTCATGCTTTATATCCTGACGAAAATAATAATTACATAGACGAACTTAGAGCAATGTATTTTCAAATTTTATGTACTAAAAAATTGGATCAAGAATTAAAAAAAATTGGCATAAATTCATCCTATCCCGACAATTATTATGAAGGTTTGCCATTACCAACCGAAGAGCACAGAAAAGCTTTTGCTGACGCTAGAGCTTTATTTGTTTATCAAACACAATATGAAATGGTAGTAAAAGATAATCCACGTGCTGAAAAAATGATGGATGAATTTCTAGGAATCGTTAAACAAACCAGAGAATCATTAAATGAAAATTATCCTGATTAGAATTCGATTGTAGCTTCAGAGTATAGAACAAAAAACTATACACATGTCAGACAAATTTTAGGGTATTCAAGAATAGTCAGGTTTTCTTATGAGCTAATACAATTATTAAATAAGCTACTTCGTAAAATCCTCTCTCAAATTAACTTGTTTTACGATTATCAATGAAAGTAAGGTGTTTTCAGATTATATTCCGTTTTTTCCAAAATTCTTATATTCTTAAACGGCCATATTATTGCCCATGCCTTACCAATAATTGTATCTTTTTTAATAAAAGCTTTGTTTTTGTCATCACTGGTCATGTCAGAAAATAATCTGCGACTGTCAGCGCTGGCAGTCCTATTATCCCCCAACACAAAATATGAATCTTCTGGTACTGTAAATTCACTCAAATCCTGCCGAAAAAATTTAGTATTACCAAAATTCAGATCATTCAAATAATCTCTTTCATCCAACCTAATTGGTTTATCCATATTATCATTTTTGACATAAACAAAGCCATCCTCCAAATAAATGGTATCGCCAGGAACACCAATAATCCTTTTTATATAATATTCTTGCTGTTTAATTGGTTCCTTAAAAATGACAATATCCCCTCTTTGCGGATCGCTTTGATATAAACCAAATAACCCATGATAAATTACTTTATTGATTAAAATATATTCACCAGGCCCCTGTTTGCAACTAAAATCATAATAATTCAAAGTGTTGCACATTGATGGACCATATACCTCAAAAGGAGCGACCACATAGGCCCTAATCATTAGGACCAAAACAATAATTACCGAAGCATTAATCGTAATATCTAAGACAAAGAACAAAAAATCCTTAATTAACCTATGGTGATCACCAAATTTAATTGTATCGTCCATCTATTTACAAAAACAGTAATAATATTTTGCCAGAGCTAAACTTAGCTCATATAATGCAACTTAGCAAGGTTATCACATATATTTTGCTTTTGAATAATTTCTGTTAAAATGAATTTAGTTTCAATTCTAAAAATGTTTTTTGAATATATTTCACTTTTTATAGGCAATTTTCTATTCCAAGGTTTTTTGGATGATAATGAAAAAATTTTATATATAGCGCATCGGCACATCTGGATTTATTATAAATATTTTTTAAAAAAAGCCTTCTTAGGTTTATTCGTGCCTTTTTTTGTTTGGTATTTATTTCCTGTTGCTTATCCAGCAATGTTAGTCTGGATAATTTTGGGATTATTAATTTTGGTTCATCAAACTTTTGATTGGTATTTCGATTCAATTCTGATTACTAACGCTTCCATCAAAGTTATTGAATGGAATGGATTCTTTGACAGCTCAGCCAGCACCATTGAATATGAAAAAATTGAGGGGGTAAGCTGGAGCAAAAAAGGCTTTGCACAAACCATTCTAGGTTTTGGAGACGTTACTATTGAAAAAATCGGTTCCGGCACTCCTTTAATATTAAAAGACGCTTCCAGCCCCAAGACTATCGAGAAACAAATATTAAAACAGCAAAATCAAATCGTTGAACAAAGCTCGCTGAAAAACTATGACACTCTTCATGGGCTAATTTCAGATATGATACTGCAACATCAGGCGAGGAAAAAGTAGTTAGTAGTTAGCAGTTAGCTGATAAATGGCAATTACAATCGCGATCCCCATCTCATTAAAGCTGTTCTTATACTATATAAATCAGGGCTCCACCTCAACGCTTCCAGCATTTTATCCACATTTCTCTTATTCCCAGGTAAAACTACAAATACGGGTGCTTGAAGTGTCCAAAATAAAATATTTCTGCGAAAGTGCAGTAAATCAAAAAAACGTATTGAGTCATCTAAAATTTCAGAATCTTTTGGAGCAACCAAATAACATTGTGGTAAATGTTCTACATCTTGAAAGACAATATCTAACGCTAACTCTAAATGAGGTAGTGGACCACTTTGCAAATTTAAGAATATTTTCCGTGTATCTTCTTTTGTATATGATTTCTGATATCCAGCTACAATAACTACAGAATTAAACAAACCATAATCCCATTCTTTTTGATTAGATGACTTTGAATCAGTGGGCAATAATGTAAAATGAACGATTTCTCCCTGTCTTTGTTCAATTTCTTTTTCCAAAATTTCTAGTGTTTCTACATCAGGAACTTCAATTATATTAAATGAAGAGTCCATCCCTGAAGACAACGAAATTATTCGATCTATCTGTTGTAAAATTTGATCTAATTCAGGTGATATATGGTTTCTTTGTTCTGAATCATTCATATAAATGATAGCATTTTTTATTATGAACTAGTATACTATATCTTATCCGCAATATCTGTCAAAGATATGATCGGTTCCATAATAGCGGCAACAATCCCGCCAACTGTTAGTCCCACAACAACTAAAATTAAAGGCTCCAGCAGTTTTGATAAGTTCTTGCTAATCACATCCACCTCACCCTCGTAAAATTCGGCTACTTTATCGAGAATAGTCGCAATTTCACCAGTTTTTTCACCAATAGCGATCATACTAATAACCATGGAAGGGATAATCCTTTCACTGCCTTTCAAATTCTCTCCCAAAGGAATACCTTGAGCGGTGTCATGGCTCGATAAAATTAGTTTCTTCTTATATACCTCATTGCCAACGCCATTAGCCGTAATTTTTAAGGCGTCAATAATCGGAATCCCGCTTTTGATTAAATTACTCAACACCCGACTCAGTCTGCTTAATGCCGCTTTTTTATTTAAATCTCCAAATACCGGCAAAATCAAAAGCACGCTATCCACATAGAACTTGCCAATAGGCGTACGATTAAGAGCCTGAATGCCAAAAAACAATATTACTGGTGTTAAAATAATCAAAACCAAATGATTACTGACAAAATTACTCAAACCAATCATCAATAAAGTCGATTGTGGCAAAGGCATATTAGTACCGGTAAATAAAGCCATAATCTTAGGTATCACCATGGTCATCAAAACTACAATGGCTGTTGCTAACAATAATAACACCACTATTGGATAAGTTAAGGCTCCTTTAATTTTGGACTTCATGGCTGCACTATTTTCAGTATCAGTGGCGATATCTTGCAATATATTATTTAGTCTACCAGAAAATTCTCCAGCTTGAATCATACCCACTACCGAATCATCAAAAACGTCTGGGTATTTAGACAGGGCGTCAGAGAATCTTTTGCCGCTCTTGATATCATCAGCTAAGCCAATAATAATTTTCTTAAAACGAGGATTGTTTGTTTGCACCGCCAAAGTCAATAAACTTTCCACAATAGGGATGCCAGCGTTAATCATCACCGCTAATAATCTAAAAAAAGTCGCTTTTTCTTTAATCTTAATGACGTTTAATTTTTCTACGATTTCATTTAAGGCTAAATATAAATCTTTCGCCGTATTGCCAGTTTTCTGATAATGAAAAAATGGCACTCTGCCCTTTTTCTTTTTTTCATCTAACGCTTGCACATCTTCTTGATTTGCTTCAATATCAAAACTCACAGCCAGTTCCGGCATTTTTTGAACTTCTTCTTGTTTCGGATTTTGTAATTGTTGTTCCATAATTCCAATTCAAAATTTATTTTTAATCATGGCTAGCGACTCTATAGACCTCACTTAAGCTGGTCATGCCTTGTGCCGCTTTTAAGAGTCCAGCCTGCTCCAGAGAAATCATGCCTTCTTTAATAGCCTGTTCCTTAATATCCAGCGTTGATTTATCTTCCAGAATAAATTTCCTTAATTCGTCTGACATATTCAAAACCTCATAAAGTCCGACTCTGCCTACATAACCAATATTATGACATTTCAGACAACCCTGTGCTTCATAAAAACTCAAATTGGTTAGTAAATTTTGATCAAAAGCCTTAATTTTTATCAAAGTATTTTTGACTTCATCCATAGTTTTTTGATCAATAGTGGCATTTTTTTTACAATCAGGACATAATCTCCGCACCAATCGTTGCGCCACAATAGCGCGTAAAGTGGAAGTCATTAGAAATCCTGGTATGCCCATATTAGAAATACGCGTCAAAGTCTCAACCGCACTGTTTGTATGAATGGTTGACAGCACCAAATGTCCAGTCAAAGAAGCCTCAATAGCAATATTAATAGTTTCTTTATCACGAATTTCGCCCACCATAATAATATTTGGATCCTGTCTTAAAGCAGTACGCAATCCATTAGCAAAAGTATACTCTATATCAGCATGCGTCTGGCTTTGATTCAATCCCTCCATTTGAATTTCCACCGGATCTTCAATCGTCAGGATATTAACATCCTCTTTATTTAAAATATTCAGACAAGCATAAAGGGTAGTCGTTTTACCAGAACCAGTCGGTCCAGTAGTCAAAATAATGCCATTTGGTTCAAGCAAATTTTTATTAATGGTGTCTAAAGCATAACCTTCAATTCCCAACTGTTCCAAGGTAGGAATAACGCGCGATTCATCCTGAATACGCATTACCACTTTTTCGCCGTTAATGGTTGGCAAGGTTGACACACGTAAATCTAACTCCTTATTATCTTCGGTAGTGACTTGCGCTCGTCCATCCTGTGGGATTCTCTGTTCATCAATTTTCAAATTCGCCAAAATCTTAATTCTGGAAACAACTGCCGGATGCAGGTTACGGGGATACTCAACTATTATTTTCAATACGCCATCAATTCTATACCTGATTCTGATAGTATTTTTCCCAGGCTCAATATGAATATCGCTGGATCTTTGTTCCACCGCGTCACTAATCATACTTATAACTAAGCTAGGTATGTTGCCTACCATGATTGCATTCTGCAAATTTTCACGAAAAGTGGACAATTGAGAAATTTTAAATTATAAATTCTAAATTTTCAATTCATTCAAAATTCAAAATTCAAAATTCAAAATTTTTTTCAAATTCCATTATAAAAATAAGCCTTACCCTCTAAAACAAAATTATAAAGTTCAATATTCGAACTTTGATCTTGTTCTCCCTGCCAATTCGCAGAAATTTTGGTTAATTCCATCAACCTGGTTTGATTCTCAAGATTGCCAGAACTTTCAAAATAAGCAATCATTTTTTGAAAATTATCTTCAGTGGATGCAAAATTCATAGAAAACGGCAATTGATATATGCCTGATTGAGCGATTTTATCTTCTTCCATTTTGCCATAAGAAATTTTTTCTAAAAATATCGGGTTGGAAGTGGAATTAATGGAATTGACAAAATTTTCCACATCGCGATTCAAATCTGTAATAGCTTCTTCATTAGGTAAAATTTTGGTCAAAGCGTCATTGTATTGAGCTTTTTCCAAAGCATCATCGCTTTGAAACTTGGCTAACAAAGCCTGAGAATCCGCCAAAGCACCGTCTAATTTTTGATTCACCGTTGAAAAAGCCGTAAACGTATTTTTTAAATTACGGTATTGCTGAAAGCTATATAAATTCGCTACCAATATTATTAACAATAATATAATTAGGACGATATAAGATTTATGAATTTTATTAGAGGTAATCATAAAATTATTTTTTATTATCTAAAGTAAAAGAAATATTAAAATTTCCAACATATAAACCATCAGTGTTTTGCTTTTTATTGAAAGATCGCATGCTGACATCTTTAAACAAAGCAGAATTTTCAAAGCCATCGATTAAATCAGAAATAATTTTAAAATTAACGCTATTAGGAGTGGTCACAAGACCGTTAACCAAAATTTTATTCTCAACCGTATCTTTACCCTCAAGATCTTCCAATTGAAAATTGGTGTATTTAATACTTTCTTGTGAAGCGGCATTTCGATACAAAGGATCGACATCCATAGTGGTTAAATCAATTTCTTTAATAATAGAACTCCAATCAATTTTATTGCTGTAAATCTTGTTAATATTAGATAAAGGCATTTTTTGGGTCGTATATAACAAGGTCAACAAATCTTGGACGGATTTATCACTAATGTTTACTACATTAAAAGCTTTAAGTTTAGCTTGAATATCACTATTACCAACCAAACCCAACACATTGTTAACGCCTTGAATTTCTGACTGCACTTCTTCTTTATTGCTATCATTTCTAGAAGCAGATAATTCTTTTTTATACTCGTTCAAGCTGTTTTTTGTTTGGTCATTGATGTCTAATTTTAATTCAGCTGAGGCAATAACTGCCAGTAATGGTAAAGTGTCAGATTGCTCTAAATTTCCACTGGCTTGAGTGGTGTAATTTTTAAGCTTTTTCTCAATTTGAGGCAGTTTTTCTTTTAATTTACCCTTCAAATTATCAGTCACAATCTTAGAATTGAGCGCCGCTAAAGTAGATAGATAATTCTCCGCCTCGAAAGCAAAATTATTTAAACTATTAGAAGCAATTAATAAATTAGACTTATTAATTTCCGCCTGTTTCAAAATTACACTTTGTCTCAAATCTGCGGTTTGTTGGGCCAAAGTAGAAATATAAGGCATTGCAGGTCTTAGCTGTACTTGCAAATATATAGCCAGACATAAACCGACAACGATTAACACTTTGAGTAAATTAGCAATCAAAACCGATGATTTCAAAGGGTGGCTAGATTTCTTTTCTTCAGCTTTGTCATCATTTGTTGAAGGCTCTTCTATCCCCACCTGGTTACTTTGCTGAGCAAAAATATCATCACTTGGCTGGATTTTTACCTCGATTTTCTCTATATCCGAAGTGTTATCCGAAGAAATTTGATTATTGGAAGTATTATCCATAGTCGTAAAAAATTTGATATCTAAATATTTTATCATAAAAAAGCAAAACTAACTAGCTTGACCTTAATCGAATGAAAGATAGAAAAGGATTTTAGCCTAGACTTTTTGAAAAAATATTGTCAAACACAAAAAAGGAGCATTTTTTGAGAATGCCCTTTTTTTAAAAAACTTTGATGAAGCAAAATATTATAATAATTCAACTTCTGCGCCAGCTTCTTGTAATTTCTTTTTGATATCTTCTGCTTCAGCTTTTGGAGCGTTTTCTTTCACCATTCCACAGCTGTCAACTAACGTTTTTGCTTCTCCCAATCCAAGTTGAGTCACTTCACGAACCACTTTAATTACTGCAATCTTTTTATCACCAGCATTCTTGATCTTCACATTATAAGCTGACTTTTCTTCAGCCGCTGGAACTGCTGCACCTGCTGCTGCTGGAGCTGCTGCTACTGCTACTGGAGCCGCCGCTGAAATTCCGTAAACTTGCTCCATGTATTTAACCACATTGTTTAAAGAGACAATGTTAAGTTTTTCTAGAGCATCTATGAGAGCTTTTTCTTCCTTTGAAAGCTCGATAGTTGTATCTGACATAGGAATAAAATTAATGATAAATTATTACATTGCTAAATTGTTATTTGACTCTTAAGCATTTAACAATTTAACCGTTTAACGATTTACTGTTTTTTCTCCCCATAAGCCTTTGCTGCTCTTGCAAATGCCGCCAATGGACTATTCAACATTGAAGCGAAATTTCGTAAAGGAGATTGCAGCATTCCCATAAACTGCGCTAACAATTCTTGCTTGCTTGGCATATTAGCCAAATTATTAATTTCTGTTAATCCTAAAATTTTACCTTCAAGCAAGCCGCCAATTAATTTGACAGTTTCCACTTGTTTCCCAAAAGTTTTCAAAAATTTCGCCGCTGAAACTTCATCTGGTCCAAAAGCTAATAATACAGGACCGCTCATCACTTCTTCTGAAATATCAGGATAACCATTTTCCTTGGCCGCAATTCTCACCAAGGTTTTTTTGGTAACGGCAATTTTAATATTGGATTCTCTGGCTTTTCTGCGAAGATCAGTAATTTGCGCCACATTTGTGCCTGCATATTGACTAAAAACAACTGACTTAGCAATTCTCATTTCTTCATTGATCTTTTTCAACATTGTCTCTTTTTTTGCTTTGGTAATGGCCATATAAAGAAATTTAAAAAAATCTACTTGGGCGAAGTAGACTTTAATCTAAGATTCAAAATACCAATTATAATGCTTTTCTATAGCCTGGATATTCCGATAATCTTAAGTCTCGGCGGGATTTATTTTCCTTTAATTTCAGGAAACACCAGCTGTCTACGACGCATTAAATAATTTATAGAAATATTTAGAAAAAGTCAAACTTTTGTTACGAAATTCACAAAAACTTCCGAGGTTTTTCCACTTTTTTCTTTCCATTTTTTTCTATATACTGCCATCTGTCATCTATTAACTACCAGCTCAAATGATCTCCTATCTTTCCGGTACGGTTATTCATATAGATATTAAATATTTTATCTTAAATGTTAACGGAGTTGGTTATCAGGTTTTTGCTAACAATGAAACAATTTCAAATATACAATTAGATCAGGAGCTAAAATTTTTTATTTACACTTCAGTCAAAGAAGATGCCATAAATTTATATGGATTTAAAACGCTTGATGAGCTTAATTTTTTCAAACAACTGATCTCAGTTTCAGGCGTGGGTCCAAAAACAGCGCTAGAAATATTAAATCAGCCTATTAATCTCATTAAAACCGCCATTTTCACTGGAGATTCAGCCTTTTTATCCAAAACACCCGGCATTGGCAAAAAAACCGCTGAAAGATTAATTCTGGAATTAAAAAATAAAATTGAAATCGATACTTTATCAAGCCTACCGAAAAATTTAAACAAAGATAATCAAGAAGCTCAGGAATTGAAAGAAGCCATTGAAGCCTTAGAAAATTTAGGATATAAACGCTATGAAATCACCAAAACTTTTCAACAAATACCTACTGACCTAAAAGACACTGAAAATATGATCAAATGGTTCTTAAGTAAAATATGACTAAAAATATTCTTATTACCAATCCAATAAATGTCCGCTACCTAACTTCCTTTTGCGGCAGTTTCGGGCAGATCTTAATCACAAAGAAAAAAATCTATCTCCTCACTGATCCACGTTATTTTGATTATGCCAAAACTCTTTTAAAAAATAAAAACAAATCTGAAAATTCTGATCAGTCCAAAATAACAATTATTTGTGCCAAAAAATCCACTTACCCCAAAACCCTCCAACATCTTCTCAAAAAACATCAAATCCAAAAACTTTATTTTGAACCAAACCACTTAACTGTTGCAGAATTAACAAAGCTAAAAAAAAATTTATCACTACCCACTACCCACTTATCACTTCTTCCCCTGCCATCGCAAAATTCCATCGAGAACCTCCGTTGCCAAAAAACTAAAGAAGAAATTTCCCTGCTTCAAAAATCTCAACAAATCAATGAAAACATTTTGCAAATAATTGTCAAAAATCTCAAAAATGGTCTAACGGAAAAAGCCATCGCTTGGCAAATCAAAGAATTAGCTTTTCAAAACAAATGCGAGGATTTGGCCTTTGAACCGATTGTGGCGTTTGGCAAAAATTCAGCCATCCCTCATCATCACAATACTGACAAAAAATTCAGCAAGGGAGACATAATCCTGATTGACATGGGCGTAAAATATCAAGGCTATTGCTCTGACATGACCAGAACTTTTTTTACTAAAAAACCCAGCCAAATTGAACAAAATATTTATTCAATAGTTCTGGAAGCGCAAGAAAAAACTATAAATGAGGCCAAAGTCGGTTTTAATTGTACTAAACTAGATGCTATCGCTAGAAATAGCATTAAAAAGCATGGCTATAAAAAATATTTCACTCATGGCAGTGGACACGGTATTGGTTTAAATATCCATGAATATCCTTCGCTATCAGAGAAAAGCCTTGACATTGCTCCAATCAATGCCGTTATCACCATTGAACCTGGCATTTACTTATCAAATCAATTTGGCATCAGAATTGAGGATATGATTTTGCTCACAGAAAATGGCGTCACCAGTCTCACCAAATTTCCAAAAAAAATAAAAGAAATTTGCATTTTTTGATAAACAAAATATTATTTAAAAGCTCTATTCTTAATTTCTGAAAATATTTTATGGCTAACAAAAAATTTACGATTCTGGGTGCGCTCATTTTATTTTCACTAACTTTCTCCGCTTGTTTCCAGAACATTGAACCTGAAAACCAAAGCCCCACAGAAATTATCGACAAAACAGAACAAACTCTCTCTGGCACTTTGAAATATTTAGGCTCTATCGGCTACAAAAATGCCCATTATTTTCTACAACTGGCTGATGATTCCGTGATTTATGTAATATATGACGACAATCAATTAACACAATTCCAAGATCTTCCTGTAGACGTAACGGGTTTTTTCGCCCAAAAAGAGAATGACAACGGCGATAAAGCAATTTTCGCCATTGAGAAAATCAGCTTAGCCCAAAAAGAAACAGAAAATAGCGATACTAAAAATACTAATCAGATTTACGAGTATCTAAATCCGGTTTTAGGTGTAAAATTCAAATTTAACAGCCATTGGGTGCTAAAAACGGAAACAACTGTCTCAGTCACGTTAAGATATGAAAATTTCAGCACAACTGACAATCCCGAATCAATATCTGCCTTGCCATTTTTCAGCATTAATTTACTGCCTGATACTTTGGATGTAAATAGCGAAGAAGATCAAAATCAACCTAATGACGCAGAAAACACGACCTCTTTTTCTCCTTTATATCAATATGTTTTAGCCAAAAATCCCAATACCGCTCTTTATGAAGTTAAAATCGGTCCTGACAATCTTAATGGTGTCAAAGTAGAAAGTTCAAATTTTAACACCACTGTTTATCTGCAAAGAATCAAACAAATCTACAGATTAGAATTCCAAAATCCTAATTCTGCGCAATTTGTTAATGTAAAAAATGATTTTTCTGATCTTTTAAACAACTTTCAATTCATCGCCATCAATGCTTCCGCTCCGAGCCAAACTACTGAAATTACTAATAACAATCAAACCGACAGCTCGATCTCCAACAGTCTTGCGAATAATAATGCTGAGGAAAACACTCCCCAGACAAGTAATCCTGAGCCAAGTACGCCTGAAATAACGAACTATGATTATGATAATCTCATCAAACAAATTTCAACATCATTCAACACCGTCTTCTCTGATTTTATTAAAGGAGATTTCAAAATTTTGAGATATGAATTTATTAAGAACAAAAGTTATGCATATGTTGTATATCAAGATGAGGAAGGTATGAAAAAAATTTTATTAAGCTATGATCCTTCAAATTCTAGTATTTTAAAAGAAGAAGCTTATTACCAAGAAGGCTCAACTACTGATTGGACACTCTCAAACGGTACTGACAGTGTTACCAATGATCAAAAAGAAATTTATGAAATTTCCAGCGAAGGCCAAACAACAAAAACTTTGGACTTACAAGAAGGCTATAGTTTTTTTGAAAGCCAGACTTATGGGTTCAAGATGCAATATCCCAAATCATGGTACTTTTCTTCTTTAGGCGCTGGCTCTTATGGTTTTGCTGATCAACCAATAGAAAATAGCAACCAAATTCTTACCCTAAAAATTGTCTCCGGATCAATTGAAGATAATATTTCTAAAACCCAAACCTCCGCCGACTTAACCATTTTATACGCCAAAAGAAACGATACGGAAAGCTATGAATTGTCAGGTCCAGGCAAATACAAAGATCAAATGCAGATCATGATCGAAAGTATTGTAAATAAAAACTGAAAAAAATATTTTTAATCCAAATATGCCAGAAACCCCCCAAATTCATGAAGAAGAAATAGAAGCACAATGTCCAGAAATCACTGAAGCAGATGTACTTCTAGCACTCAAAATAGAAGAATTAGATGAAAATGCCAAAGAAGTTCTATCAAGATGGTTAAAACAAGAAGAAGAAAAAATAGAAGCCTCATTTAGAGATGAGGCTTATGAATATGCCAAAATAGACCTTACTATCAGACTGGCACGTTTATACTATGAATCTAGTTATTACGTTGCCGCAAAGGACAGTTTTGAAGCGGCTAGATATGAAGCTGAAGGTTTCAGATTAGATGAACTTGCTCAGGCAATCTCAAATGAAGAAGATGAAAAACAGATATAACCATCCTTATTTACTCTTTGCAATAAAACCTTCATTTAAATATTCAATATTCCACCTTCTTAATTCTTACGCTTGTTTCCCTTCATTCGGAATAGCTTGTCCAGCTTGTTGTTGATTTTGCATTTGACTGACTTTGTCCTGATAAGTTTTCAAGGCATTTTGAAGAAGTCCAATCATAGAGTAAGCAGTCTGATGAGTCATATATAGATTACCTACAATACTAACTGTAACAGGATTTTGTCCACCACTGCCAGCTTTAGTTACTCCAAGTTGTAAAGTTACTTCATTGGTAGTGATATTTGCTGAAACAGCATTAATATATTTATCAAACATATCTTTTGCTTCTTCGACCTTAATATTTGGTTGTTGCGTCCCAGCAACTCCATCCTGTATAGGATTGGCTGATTGATCTGCCATACTTTTTTATATTAAAAAATAAATTCACATTTAAATTATATCATAAAATAACTATTTATTAAAAAGTTTTTCATTTTTTAACAAATTTCAACAAAAATCTTGAGTTTCAAAATCATCTTTGCTATCTTTTTGAAGCGTAATTCAAAATTCAAAATTCAAAATTTTCATAATCAGGGCGATTAGCTCAGTTGGTTAGAGCGCTACACTGATAATGTAGAGGTCCGTGGTTCAAGTCCACGATCGCCCACCAGTTCCATTTTTTGCGGGACTAGTTACTAAAAAACCTTAATTCTTATAATTGACCTCTGTTTTTTCAAAATAATTTTGTATTTAAATTAAAGTCGTGTATAATATAAATCGTTAAATTTTTTTGTTATAAAATACTATGGCAGACGATCAAAATCAGAGTTTTGGCTCTACAGGAGGTCAAATACCACAAGGAGTAAATCCTGTGCCACCGCAACAAAATCCATTTGGAGCAAGTCCATTACCTCAGGGAGCTAAACCTCAACAACAAGCATCTGGCAATACTACAGGTTATGTGTTCGGTCAAATCGCCGACAAAGTTATGGTAGAAAATCCCCCTAAAATACCTGTTCCTGAACACTCAAATACCAATTTTGATGAAAAACGTTTTATCAGAGATTTGATGGGATCAATTTCTCTTCTTTGGCAAGAAAAAGCCAAAATCATTGAAAGCATACCAAAACTCAGCCAATACCAAATTGATGAATTATGCAGAATTCTAGAAGAGGAAACCACTAAGTTTCAGGAATTATCAAAAGAACACGGTGATCAATTAATGCAACTTGAACAGAAACATATTGATGAGTTCAGACAAATCGAATCTCTATTTGCTGAAGAAGATGAAGAAGATAAATCTGCACAGCAAGCAGAAGAAATCAAGAAAAATCTTGGTTTAAGCTAGGCTAAACTTTTATGTCGAAATTTTTTAAAATCGCCAATATTGAGTTATTTATACTCATATTTTTTGGGATAATAATTATTTGCGTCATATTAGTAGAATATTTTCTGCAGGGATTGATTAGTAATCATATCAATAAATTGATCTTTAACGATAACCAAGAAGATCAAACCATTACTATTGCTTATCCCATAAATTTTCCCACCCTAGATCCTTTATCTTTTGATTCTGTAGAAAGAAGCATCTTATCTAATGTATTTGAACCTCTGGTAAAATTTGACGCCTATCTGGAAATCAAACCAGCTTTAGCTTCAAGCTGGGGACTTTTGGATGATCATAAAACCTGGGAATTCAAATTAAGGCAAAAAGTCAAATTTAACAATGACGAAAACTTCACAGCCGTTAACGTGGTCAATACTTTCAATACCATAAAAAAATCTTCTAGCGATTTAAAAAATTTCATCAGCAATATTAATCAGATCGAAATAATTGACGATTATAATCTTAATTTTATTTTAAAAACCGAAGATCCTTTTTTCTTATCAAAACTCAGCACAATTTTAATCTTTCTCTCCGGCCCAAACAATCAATATTATGGCACTGGAGCATACTCCATCGATAGCTATACAAACGATACTGTTAAATTGACAGTCAACAACAATTATTACGATATCAAGCCTAATTTCCAAAATATGATTTTTACGACCATAAGAGCTCCGGAAGAACGACTAAAAACTTTAGAAAAAGACACAGCAGATATCGTCGTAAATCTACCAGTTAATTTCCCTGACAGTTTGATCAGCCAGTCCAAGGTTGAAGTAATTTCTTTCCCGGCTTTAATTAATTACTTTTTAGGGTTTAATACCCAAAATAATTATTTGAGCAACTTAAACATCAGAAAAGCCATAATCTTAAGCATTGATAAAACACAAATTGCCGCCCTTGCTGCTAGTAATATTGCTGAAGCTAACCAATTTTCCTCACCTGGTGTGTTTGGTTTTAACCCAAACATTGGAGAAACCAAGGTTAATTTGGATTTAGCCAAGATCATGATGGAAAAAGAAACTGCTTACAAAAGAATTTCTTTAAACCTTGATTTGCCGGTAGGATTAGAAGCGGTTGGCGATTATTTAAAAAATGAGTTTTTTAAAATCGGCTTAGACTTAAATTTAAATTACCACAGTGAAGATGACTTATTAGACGTTATCAAAAAAGGCCAAACCGAGTTATATTTGCTAGCCTGGAAACACGAACTTGGCGATATGAATGATTTTTATATCAATATGGTTCATAGCCGCTCTAATAATTTCGGAACCTATAACGCCAATTATTATAACAATAAAACTGTTGATCAATTAATTGAAACCGCCGAAAAAACTATTGATGATAAAAAAAGACAAAAAATGTTTCAAGATGTGATGACTTACATTGTAGAGAAAGATCCTTTTGGTCTACCGCTATTTAACGCCAAAATTATTTATGGCGTTTCCCATAAAATCAAATTTCAGCCAAGATATGACGGCTATATTATTGGTAGCGAAATTGGCTTAAATGAGTTAAAATAATATGACAACTATATTATTATGAAAAAAACAAAAATCATTTGCACGCTTGGTCCCAAAAGCGACTCAAAAACCGAAATCAAAAGATTAGTCCAGGCTGGTATGGATATTGGCAGATTAAATTTTTCTCATGGGAACTACGAACATCATGCAAAAATGATCCACAGTATCAGGAAAGTTTCTAAAGAATTAAAAAAAGAAATCCCAATCATCGTTGATTTACAAGGACCGAAAATCCGTCTCGGCAAAATTTCAGACCGCGGCTTAACTATTAAGCGTGGTCAAATTATTGTTTTAACTACGCATAATGCAAATCGCAAATCGCAAATCATAAAGATTCCTATCCAATATAATTCCCTGCCATCAGAAATTAAGACTGGCGAAAGTATACTGATCGATGATGGGCTCATTGAACTGTTAGTTTTATCCAAAAACAAAACCGATATTAAATGCAAAGTAATTATTGGCGGTAAAATTAGCAGTAACAAAGGTATAAATGTGCCAGACACTAATTTAAAAAAAATTTCCACCATTACCAATAAGGATAAAGAAGATCTAAAATTCGTCTTAAAATTTCATCCAGAATACGTTGCTTTGTCATTTACCAAAAACGCTCAAGATATTGCAGATTTAAAAAAATTTATCGAAAAAGAACTGATGTTAACCTACAACGCTCAGCAAATTAAAAAAAAATTGCCAAAAATTATTGCCAAAATTGAATGTCAACAAGGCGTTAATCATCTGGAAGAAATTACTGAAGTTGCTGATGAACTGATGGTTGCCAGAGGTGACTTAGCAGTGGAAGTTGGCGATGAAAAAGTACCTATTCTCCAGCAAAAAATAATTAACTTATCTCATAAATATGGGAAAACGGCAATTGTTGCCACGCAAATGTTATCCTCTATGGTAAACAATCCTAGACCAACTAGGGCTGAAGTATCTGATATCGCCACCGCTGTCTTCGAAAATGCTGATAAAATCATGCTCTCCAATGAAAGCTCAGTGGGAAAATTTGCTGTCAAAGCCGTACAAATAATGACCAAAACTATTAAAGAAGTGGAAAAATATGATAATCCTTGGCGTTGATCCCGGCACTGCCACTACTGGTTTTGGCATCATTGAAACATCAGAACATGACCTTAAATTAGTCGATTATGGATGTATATCAACCAAAGCTAATCTCAAACTTGAAGATCGCCTGAATCAAATATATGAAGACCTAGAAAACTTAATTATAGAATTTAAGCCGGAATTGGCAGGTATTGAAGAAATATTCTTCACCAAAAACATTAAAACCGCTATTTCTGTGTCCCATGCTCGCGGCGTAATAATGCAAACCATTACTAAACATCATATCCCTATTCTGACTTTCACCCCCACCCAAATCAAATCAGCCATCACTGGGTATGGCAAAGCTGATAAGCATCAGGTGCAAACCATGTCCAAAATGATTTTAAATTTGGACAAAATCCCTAAGCCTGATGATGCCGCCGATGCTTTGGCTATTGCAATTTGCTGCGCAAACAATTTAAATAGATATGAATAAAAAATTATTTTTGTTTTAATGTCTAACAAAATTTTACATTATATTCAATATGCGGTAAGCGTGGCAATTATTACCATTTTTTGCGTTATTCTTGTCAGAACTCTAGGAATTACCCAACTTATTCATGAACATTTTTTCCAAAAATCTCAAGACAACATTCAAACTATCAAATACGACGATTCCAACAACAAAATCCATACCGCTGATAATTATGAGAAAGCTATCAATAAAGCCAAATTACTGCACGAAAAAAATCTAGACAAATTAGCGATCGAAGAATATGTCAAAGCTGCAAATTTCAAAACTAACAAAGGTGAGCCTGACTATCAAATCGCTTTAATTCATGATACTAATGGCGACAACGCCAAAGCTGAACAATTTGCTAAACAAGCTTTTGACAAAGAAAATAGCAACGTCAGTTATTTTAATTTATATTTAAAAACCTTAATCAAGGCTAATCATATCAATATTGCCGCTGACTTGATTAATCACCTAACTATTTCTGATGGAGAAACTTTATTTTACAAAGGCCTAATTTTAAGCCTACAAAAACAATACGATGATAGTATTAATGCTTTTCGCGAGGCCAAAAATAAATCAAATAATGCAATTTTATCAGCAAAAATTCAAAATTTTATTGACTCATACAATGAGTTTTCTTCAACCCAAAGCGGACAAGAAACTTACCAACAGGCTTTACTTAGCAAAGATTTAATTAAAGAAAATTTTTATGTTCCGGCCGTTGAACTTTTAAAAAGCATTATCAGAAAAAAATATGACTACCGTGATGCCTGGATCATGCTGGGATATTCTTACCTCAAGTTAGAACAATATCAATCATCAGTTGAAGCTTTACAAACAGCACTAGACTTAGACCCAACCAAACCAGAAACCAGATATTATCTTGGACTAGCTTATTTCGGCTTAGAAAATTATAAAGACGCGATTAGCAACATTGAAATTGCTATTGAAAACAACTTTGAGCCAAAAAATGAAGCACTACAACAACTAGCAGAAGTTGCAATTTTGGACCAGGAATTCGAAAAAGCCGCCACTTCCTATGAAAAGATTCTGGCTGTTAAGAAAGACGATGTCGAAATTTATATTAGACCAATTTGGCTTTATATTGAAAAATTAAATAAACCATCTGAAGCTTTAGTTTTAGCTAAACAAGCTGTAAAGATAAATCCAGAAAATGCTTTGGCCTACAGTCTTTTAGGTTGGGCGCAAACCGCTACTGGCTCCTATCAAGAAGCTTACAAAAACCTACAAAAATCCCTTAATTTAGATCCAAAACTTGCTTCAGCTTATGTCAACCTCGGCTGGTTATATGAGAAAGAAGGTAAAATTGAAGACGCCAAAGCAAATTACAAGACCAGTTACGAACTAGATCCATACGGTTCAGTAGGCAACCTCGGCGCCCAAAGATATAATGATTTAGAAATGACCACTGATCACTGACCATTTACCACCGATCACCTTTCCTTATGACCACTTGGATCGAAATTTCAGCCACAAATTTAAAACATAATATCCAGACATTTAAAAAAATTATTGGGGAAAAAACCATTTTGGCTCCAGCAGTCAAAGGAAATGCCTATGGCCACGGCCTAGAGATTTGCGCGAAAATAATGATAAAAGCCGGTACTGATTTTCTTTCTGTGTTTTCCGTGGAAGATCTGGAAAGAGTTCGAAAAATTAACACAAAAATTCCTATTTTAATTTTAGGATACGTCAAACTAAATGAACTGAAAAAAGCCATCACTTTAAATCCGAATTTTGTTGTATGGAACACTGAAACGCTAGAAAACCTCGGACAAATCGCCAAAGAACAAAAAAAAGAAATTTTTATACATTTAAAACTTGAGACAGGCAATCATCGCTATGGTATTGACCCTGAAAATATTGATAAATACTTAAAACTTTTCCGCAAATACCCAAATTTAAAACTGGCAGGCTTAGCCAGTCATTTTGCCAATGTTGAAGATACGACTGATCATAGTTATGCCGAACAACAATTGCAAAAATTTACTAATTTTTGCGATTTAATTGAACAAAAAGGTTTTAAAGTCAAACTAAAACACTTATCAAACAGCGCCGCCGCCACACTATGGAAAAAAGCACATTTTAATTTAGTTAGGACTGGTATCTTAAATTATGGACTATGGCCATCACAAGAAGTTTTTAAAACTATAAATCTGAAACCAGTAATGACCTGGAAAACCATAATTTCACAAATTAGAGAAATTCCTGAAAATGAATATATTGGATATGGTTGCACTTACAAAACTACTCGAAAAACAAAAATGGCGGTTTTACCAATCGGATATTATGATGGATATGATAGGAAACTATCTAACAAAGGCTGTGTTCTGATCAAAGGTAAAAGAGCTAAAATTTTAGGCCGTATCTGCATGAATGTCACTATGGTTGACATCACAGATATTAAAAATGTCAAACTGGAAGATGAGGCCGTTTTACTTGGCAAGCAGGGAACTGATGAAATCCCTGCGGAAGAAATGGCTAGCTGGGCAAATACTATTAATTACGAAATTACCACCAGAATAAATGAGAAGATTGAGAGAATAGTTGTTTAAACCTCAATCACGCTTAATCTCTTTTCAACACCGCCAAAAAAGCTTCTTGCGGCAAATCAATTTTTCCAATTGCTTTCATCCTTTTTTTACCTTTTTTTTGTTTTTCCAATAACTTGTTTTTACGAGTAACATCTCCACCATACAGCTTTGCAGTTACGTCCTTCCTCATAGCAGAAATTGATTCTCTAGCAATTACTTTCCCTCCTATTATGGCTTGTATAGCAATAACGAAATTAGCCCTAGGAATAATATCCTTTAATTTTTCACAAAATGCCCGACCAATTCTTTCGGCATCATTTTTATGTAAAATCATGGCTAAAGCATCAACTTTTTCACCAGCAATGAGAATATCCACTTTCACTAAATCCCCTTCCCGATAATCCAAAAGATCATAATTCATAGAAGCATAACCAGATGTTAAACTTTTTAACCGATCATAAAAATCAATCACAATATTAGCCAAAGGGATTTCATACTCCAAAATTACTCTTTTTTCATCAATATATTTCATGGTTTTAAAAATTCCCCGCTTTTCTTCAATCAATTGCATAATACTTCCCATATATTCCGAAGGAGAAACAATTTCAGTGTGAACCCATGGTTCTTTAATATAATGATAATAATTTTTTTCTGGTAATTGCGAAGGGTTTTGAATGGTTATTTCTTCATTTTTGACACTGACTACCTTATATGACACGCTAGGCGCTGTCACCACTAAATCCAAATCATACTCCCTTTCCAATCTTTCCTGCACAATATCCATATGTAGCAAACCCAAAAATCCACATCTAAAACCATTACCCAAAGCCACAGAATTTTCCGGTTCGAAACTAAGAGCGGAATCATTCAAAGATAATTTTTCTAAAGCATCTCTAAGCATCGGATACTGACTGCCGTCACTGCAAAAAATACTGGCAAACACATAAGGCACCACTTTCTTATAACCGGGAATCGGCGTTGGTTTTTGAACGTAACCACTGGCTACTGAGCATCCATGCCTCCACACCGTATCACCCACTCTAGCTTCGTTAACGCTCTTTAAACCTGTTACAACATAGCCAACCTCACCAGCGTGCAAAATATCTGTTTTCACATATTTCGGACGAAAACATCCCACTTCCAAAATTTCCATTTCCGCTCCAGTATGCAAGAATTTACATTTATCACCAGCTTTTAAACTACCTTCAAATAACCTCACATAAGCCACTATGCCTTTATAATTATCGTACACTGAATCAAACACCAAAGCTTTTGTTTCTCCCGCTTCAGTCAATACTTTTGGTTCAGGAAATTTTTCTACAATTAAATCCAACAATTTATCAACATTTGTCCCATCTTTAGCCGAAATATGTAAAATTTCCGACGCAGGAATACCAAGCAAAGTTTCGATTTCTTTAGACTTGCCTTCAGGGTCAGCCGCCGGTAAATCAATTTTATTCAAAACCGGTAAAATGGCTAAATCATTTTCAATCGCCATGTAGCAATTAGCCAAAGTCTGCGCTTGAATACCCTGAGTCGCATCCACCACCAAAATTGCCCCCTCGCAAGCCGCTAAGCTTCTAGAAACTTCATATGAAAAATCCACATGTCCCGGGGTATCAATCAAATTCAGCATAAATTTTTCTCCTCTTGAAATTTTCGGATTATCACCTGAATATTCATAATACATTCTAATAGGTTGCAACTTAATCGTAATCCCTCTTTCTCTTTCAATATCCATGGTGTCCAGAATTTGGGCTTCCATATCTCTTTTTTCTACCGTGTGGGTAAATTCAATTAACCTATCAGCCAGAGTCGATTTGCCATGATCAATATGAGCGATAATGCAAAAATTTCGAATATTCATTAAAAAGATTTAAAATTTCTTTAATAATCTAAATACTTTTAAGAAATATTGCAAAATAAATTTAACTCTTGGTTTTGTTGATAACAAATGATATAAAAAAAGAGTAATTTTCTTTTACCCATAATTATGTTAAATAAAAAAACTTCCTTATTAAGCATAATCATCATTATTTTAATAGGGACGGTCGCTTTGCTATATCAAAATTATTCCACTAAAGATATAAAAAACTGCAATAATTTAAAAAACACGCAAGATCAAAATGAATGTCTAATTAAGGTCGCTGTAAAAAAAGACGATGCCCAATTATGCGATGATTTTAAGGCCATCGAGCCTGGCGTCTGTAAAAGAATGGTCTATATTAACGAAAAAAACATCCAAGGCTGTCAGGATCTCCAAAAAACCAACCCACTTGATAGCGAAATTTGTTTAAGTGGCATTGCCAAAGCTAATAACGATATTAATCTCTGTAATGAATTAACATTAGAATCAACCAAAGATAGTTGTATTTTTAATGTTGGTATCAATGCCAAAGACACAGATACCTGCAATTTAATCGGTGATAAATTAAAAAAAGAATTTTGCTTCATCAAATTGGCTCAAAATCTAAATAATCTCCAAATCTGCGAAAACATCCAAACTGAAAATGAAATTAAATTGTGCTTCAGCGAATATAAATTGGTTACAAAAGAAAATTTGAATTGTAACGATTTAACTGATTCATACAAAACTGTATGCAGTGCAGTTAATAATCAGTAGTAGATATCAGGTACTAAAAGCTTCCTTATTCCCTCCCCTTGTTCAATTTTTTTTCTGACAAATTCGAAACAAAAGAAAACTATGTGCTGGCGCTGGACATAGGTACTTCCATAGTCAAGGCTTTAATATTAAAAATTGATGAAAACAACCCCGCCAAAGGCTCAATTATTGGCGTTGGCCGCAAAGAACAAAAACTAGGAGAAATGCATTGCGGCGTAGTGACTGACATCTATGGCGTAATTCAAAACTGCAACATTGCGATCAAAGAAGCAGAAAAAATGGCTAACGTCAGAACTTCCAAAATTATTATTGGTATTGCGGGAGAATTAGTGAAAGGCATTACCAGCAAAGCTTCATACACCAGAGAAATTCCTGAGGACAAAATCACTATTGATGAGCTCAAAACCGTAATGCACAAAATTCAATGGAAAACTTTTGATACGGTAAGATCGCAATTAGCTAGAGAAACCGGTTATCATGAAATTGATGTAAAATTAATTAACTCTAGCATTGTTAATGTTTCCATTGACGGTTACAAAATCTCTAATCCTATTGGTTTTCAAGGCAAAGAAATTTCCGTAGACATCTTCAATGTGTTCGCCCCTTTAACTCATTATGGAGCTCTGCAAACCATTGCCGCCGAATTGAATAAAACCTTATTAACCATTGCCGCCGAACCATATGCGGTTGCGAAATGTATTGATTATGAGGAAAGTGGCAATATGGGGGGAATTTTTATTGACATTGGAGGTGGCACCACTGATATTGCTATTATTCAAGATGGCACTTTAATCGGGACCAAAATGTTTACTTTGGGGGGGAAAACTTTCACCAAAAGATTAGCGCAAAATTTAAACATTTCTTTTTTAGAAGCTGAATCAATCAAATTAAGCTATTCTAATAATATTTTAGAAAAACATTCCGCCAAAATTGTAGCGGAAGCAATGTCAAATGACAGTGAAGTATGGCTGACAGGCGTAATACTGACTTTAAGCGAATTTGAAAACATTGAAATCTTTCCTTCTCGAATATTGCTATGCGGCGGTGGTTCAAAACTACCAGAAATCAAAAACATTTTAGAAAATTCCAATTTTCATAAAAAATTAGCCTTTGCCAGAAAACCACAAATAAGTTTTCTTGAACCTAAGCATATCACCAGGGTTATCGACGAAACTGGTTTACTTAAAAGCCAGCAAGATGTCACTCCACTAGCATTAGCTAACCTGGCGATCGAAATTAATTCTAGCGAAAAAATTCTTTCAAAAATTCTCAAAAAAGTAGTAAGCTTAATGCAAGCATAACCCCTTCGCAGGTGTCATTCCTGCGAACCTGTCCTACGAAGTTTCAGCGAATTGCAATCCGTCTGTACTAAAACCATAAAATAAAGCAATGAAAAAAAATATTAAAAAATCAGAAAAAAAAGAAAATGAAATGGAGACTAAAGATGAAAAAAAAAACCAAAAAACTAAAGTCGTTTTTGTCGAAATAGATGATGAAGTCACAGCGGTTTATGACAGCATTAAAAAACTTAAAGAACAGCAAGTCTTATTAATCATTCCCAAAGAAGCAGTCCTATTTCAAAGCGTTATTAATTTCAAAATTCTAAAGAAAAAAGCCGATGAACTTCATAAAAATATTTACATTTTAACCAAAGATCGAATTGGTCAGCATTTAGCCACAGAAGCAGGATTCATTGTTTCCAACGATATTGAGGCAGTATTTGATTTAAAGAACAACGCTGAGGCCATAGATAAGTTTGATATCAAACCAATTACCGCTAGCTCCAACACGACAGGCTCAGAAACATTTAAAAAACTCACGCAAAGTAAACAAAATATTGCTGATATTTTAACAGAATTACGGCGAAAATACTCAAACAAAAATTCTTTCACGGAAAACATTATTAAAAAATTGAAAAAACCAAAAATATTCACTGATAATAAAATCAAATTTTCTATCCCAAATCGCCGGGCTCTTCTAACACTGATTGTTCTAAGTGCTATCATCTTAACAATTAGCGCTTACATAATTTTGCCAGGAGCAACAATATATTTAACCCCAAAATCAGATGTCATCTCACAAAGCTTAAATATAACGCTGGCTGACAATTATAAATACGAAGCAGAGATCAGAAACCAAGAACAAAACATCATTGCCATGTATTTCTACGAGACCAACCTTGCTGAAAAAATGGATTATAATTCCACTGGAAAAATCTTTGAAGGCATCAATGCCACAGGTAAAATCAAATTATTTAATGAAAGCAAAAATCCGTGGCCACTAATACCAAAAACCAGGTTACAAACTAATAATGGTTTGGTGTTCAGAATTCAAAGCTACACGACCATCCCTGCACAAAATGTCGACGGCAGTCCTGGCACGCTCGATGTGGATGTAGTTGCTGACGAAACCGATATTTTTGGGGAAATTATTGGCGATAGGGGTAATATTGCGCCCACTAATTTTTTCCTGCCTGGACTTAACGCTTCTAACCAAAAATTATTATACGGCAAAAATCTAGCAAGCTTTTCCGGCGGTGTCACTAAATTCCAATTACTGGTCACTGACAAAGATATTTTTGCGGCCAATGAACTGATCAAAAACAAAATTATTGAAAATTTAAAAACAAAATTAAAAAGCGAAATCCAAAGCCTGAATAATCAGCATCATACCAATTTTTATTTAATCCTGGATGATCGCGTCATCCAAAAAAATAAAATTGAGGTAGCAATACCAGATAACCTGCTTGATTCTCATATCCCTAACTTTGAAGTTTCCGCCAAAATGCATGTCAAAGTCCCCTATTTCAACATGGACGAACTAAGTCAATTATTAAGAGAAGAAATCATCAAACACACCAATTTAAAGAAAATTTTAGTAAAAACTTTTGATCAGAACCTGCAATTTGAAGTGATTGATATTGACAATAAAAATGGTAAAATTAAAATCACTGCCACCTTAGAAGGACTAGAAGAATACAACTTAAACCCTGAGACCGAAACCGGCAAACGCCTTAACGATAAAATTGTCCAAAATATCGCCGGTAAATCCATTGATGAAGCCACTAATTACATTCAAAATATTACTGAAATCAATAAGGTGGATATTGAGTCCTGGCCAAAATGGGCTATCACTATCCCTAGCGTTACAGAGAATATTAAGATAAAAGTAGTAGAGAAATAAAATTTTGAATTCTTAATTCTTAATTTTGAATTAATTTAAAATTTAAAATTTAAAATTTAAAATTTCTAAATGTCCTCAAAACTCACTCCTCGCCAAACAGATTATTCCAAATGGTACAACGAAATAGTAATAAATGCAGGACTTGCAGATTATTCTGCGGTTCGCGGTTGCATGATTATCAAACCTTATGGCTATGCCATTTGGGAAAAAATGAGAGATATTCTCGATAAAAAATTCAAAGAAACAGGTCATCAAAACGCCTACTTCCCTCTTTTTATTCCAAAAAGTTTTCTAAGCAAAGAAGCTTCACACGTGGAGGGATTTGCGAAAGAATGCGCTGTTGTCACTCATTATAGATTAAAATTAAGTGATGACAAAAAATCGGTAGTTGTTGACCCTGAAGCCAAACTTGAAGAAGAATTAATTGTCCGCCCAACATCAGAAACAATTATTTGGAACACTTACAAAAGCTGGATTTCGTCATATAGAGATTTGCCTTTACTAATAAATCAATGGGCAAACGTCGTTAGGTGGGAAATGCGAACAAGACTTTTTCTCAGAACGTGCGAATTTCTTTGGCAGGAAGGACATACTGCTCATGCAACAAAAGAAGATGCCTTAAAAGAAACTTTAACCATGCTTGATGTTTATACAGATTTTGCTGAGAATTATATGGCCATGCCGGTAATAAAAGGCACAAAAACCGAAAGTGAAAGATTTGCCGGTGCTGATGACACCTATTGCATTGAAGCATTAATGCAGGATGGCAAAGCACTCCAGTCTGGTACCTCCCACATGCTAGGTCAAAATTTTGCAAAAGCCTTTGATGTAAAATTCACAACAAAAGAAGGCAATCTTGAATATGTTTATGCAACTAGCTGGGGCGTTTCAACAAGATTAATGGGAGCTCTCATTATGTCACACAGCGATGATAATGGATTAGTATTACCTCCCCTACTTGCACCAATTCAAGTTGTAATAGTTCCAATTTTCAAATCAGAAGAAGATTTAAAAAAGATTTCAGAAAAAATTTCCATAATTAAAACTGAACTTGAGAATAAAAATATTTCAGTTAAATTCGACACTGATGACACCAAAACTCCAGGATGGAAATTTGCAGAATATGAGTTAAAAGGTATTCCAGTTCGTATAGCTATTGGACCACGAGATCTTCAAAATAACACAGTTGAGGTCGTAAGAAGAGACACAAAAGAAAAATCAATTCTACCAATTTCTGAACTTACAGTTAAAATTCCAGAACTTTTAAAAGATATGCAAAAAAACATTTATCAAAAAGCACTCAAATTCAGAGAAGAAAATACAACAAAAGTAGAAACTTATGAGGAATTTAAAAAAATCCTAGATTCAAAAGGCGGCTTCATCCTGGCCCACTACGACGGCACAAAAGAAACCGAAGAACGCATCAAAGAAGAAACCAAGGCTACCGTTCGTTGTATTCCTCTGAATAATGAAAAAGAAGAAGGGAAATGTATGGTAACTGGCAAACCTTCAAGGCAGAGAGTGATGTTTGCGAGAGCGTACTAAAAAAATTTTGAATTTTGAATTGTTTTGATCCATGTTGTTTTCTTCTTTTTTATGTTTTTATCTTTTCTAAAATTTCATTATAAGCTTTTCTCACCTCACTTTTTTCTTCAGGAGTTAGTCGCCATGATGGGGCAATTTCTTCTGCGGTTATAATGTAACCAAAATAATGTTCTTGGTCGCGGATTCCTTGATGATACGCCCAAACACTGATTTGTTTCACACTACCTTGCTTAGAAGGCTTACCATTGGCATCACGTTTTATGGCCATCATGGCGTGCCTATTACCATTTTTATCAAAAAAAGTATATTGATGATCACAAGAGACACCAGGTTCTTTAATTAGAAAGCCTTCTCTCTCAATAAAAGCAACTAACTTATCAAAATCTTCACTTTTTACCTCTATTGAATTTGGATTAACAGGATTATTTTCTTGTACTAATCCATCCTTAGCCTGTTCTAATAAATCTATCGTATCTTGCTGTGTTTGTATTAATAATCCATAAAAATTCCCGTTTTCTATCTCAAGATATTTAATTACTTTCTCTAAATCTTCAACTGTCAACCCCGCATCCAAATATTGTTGCATTGAATCAGATCTTTTTTGTGAATCTGGCTCACTCAATAAATCATTTGCAATAGCCTCTGCGTCTAAATGTGGCTGAGATAATTGTTCGGGGGCATTTGGCATATATTTATTTTAAAATTGCTAAAAGAGATTTTCTTTCTTTTAAAGATTTAATTTGTTCTTTTTTGGAATCAATTGACAATAACAGAGCAAAAACTTTTTTAATTAGATCTGGTTTTACTTTTTCTTTTTCCATAATTTTGTTTTTAATTAAATCTTAATATTTTACCATAAACTATTCAAAAACACCAAAAAAAGTGCTATAATATAGCGATGAAAAAATATTTTAAACATCTTGGCTTAAGTCTGGCAGTTGCTTGTTTGGGTTTGACCATTTTCATCCTAGCCAAAAACCATTTCTTATTTGCGGCAGAACAGTTAAAGGAATCTTCATCGTACACTCCCACTGCCTGTTTTCAAACTACCACTCAGGCCGGTATGAAAAATGCCAATGAAAGTGTCATGTTCGGCACCAAAAACGGAGAGAGCGATCTTGGCGCAACTTTTGATTTCGATGCCAGATGCACAAAAGACAAAGATACAGACATGAAAGATCTACAATTTATCTGGGATTTCGGTGATGGCAATGAGGAATATGCTTACGCTAACGGCAATTATTTGACTGAACATATCTATTTCAAAGAAGGGGCTTATATCGCGACTTTGTTGGTTTATGATCCTGAAGGCAACAAAAGCTATTACAAATTAAATCTCAAAGTCGTCAAAGACACTGGCCCTCATATCAATGTCACCATCAGCCCTGAAAGCGGCACTTTTAACCAAGAATTTACTTTTGATCCTACCGGCACCTATCATAATCAATTCAAAGATACTTATTTAGAATATCGATGGGATTTCAATGGCGATAAAACTGTAGAAATTGACTGGACTAAGCAAAAAAAAGCTAAATACACCTACCCTTTCGGCAGTACTGGCACCAAAACTGTGTTTTTGGAGGTAAAGGATCCGGCTGGCTATACCAAAACCGCAGAATTATCAATAATGTTGGTAAAAAACACCCCACCGCAATTAAATTTATTGGTTATTCCGGATACGATTGGCACTTTTGACACCAATTTCATCATTGACAGCACTTCCTCCAAAGATGACCAAAGCACCTTCAAGTGCCGAATTGATAGCCAATATGATGGCAAAGAAGATATTATTTATGATAACGACTTCTCCAGTAATTGTTATTGGATCAAAAAATACAGCAAAGTTGGCACTCGTAACATTAAAATCCAAATTGAAGACAAAGACGGCGAAAGATCTGAACAAGCAATTTCTCTATCAATTGATGAATCAGCTCCTTATTTTCAATACCTGAAATCCAAATATGTGGTGCAGGGATTTAATTACAAAATGTATAAAATACAGGATAGCAATAATGAAATTAAAATTCTACCCGAATCTGAACTGCAAAATGAAAAAATTCTCAAAACCTATTGGATTAATGGCGATATGGGCATAGAAAGGAATGCTACCAGAGCGGAATTAGTAAAAATGGTTTTAACTGCTTTTGGTATTTCTACCGGCGGTGTCAGTTCCAAAGATATTCTGTTTGCCGATATCTCCCCCAAAGACTGGTACTATCGATATTTGATTAAGGCCTATCAATTAAATATCCTGAAAGGCTACCAGCAATGCAATGCCAAAAACGAATGTATTACCTATGCCAAACCAAATGATCCTATCACTCGGGGGGAAGCCTTGGCTGTGATCTTCCGGGCTTCAAATTTTGAACTGCTTAACGACGGTCAGGCCACTTTCCGAGATGTTCCTAAAGATCATTGGGCTTTCAGTTATGTAGATACTGCTTATACTTATGATTTCATTGACCCTGAAAGTAACAAAATCTTTGGCGTTAACAAAGCCATCAAACGCGGCGAAATCGCGGAAATTTTGTATAAAATTCTTAATAACGACCTAAAAAGCAATTAAACCTTTCATTTGCCCTAATTTTCCTGTAAATTGAAAACTGTTTTTTGAACGATTTTAAAAGTTACTTTACAAACTTTGTAAATTTTACGACCTTTATAAATTTTTAAATGTCCACCAAAATTGCCACCTTGGCAAAAAAACTAGATATGAAAACCAATGTCTTAATTGCTTATATTAAGGACTTTGGTTTTGAGATTGATGCAAAAAACAAGACTATCGAAGATGAACTCGCTGAAATAGTAGAAGATGAGCTAAAACAAGTGCTAAAGAAACAAGATGAAATGGACACGGCGGAAATCTATGATGAAATTGTCGGCCAGGAAATGGAAAAAGATTTAATTAAATCACAAAGGAAACAAACAGCCGGTAAAGAAAAAACCAAAGTCAAAAAATCAAAAGAAAAAGAGGAAGTGAAAACAGAAAAAAAAATATCAACAATAACAGAAACAGCTGCAAAAAAGGACGCCATTGAAATTGAAGACAGCATCACCATCAAAGAATTCGCGGAAAAAACGAACATCAGCGCCGCCAAAATTATTGGAGAACTAATGAAAAATGGCATTATCGCCAACATCAACCAGGAAATTGACTATGAAACCATCAGTATCATTGCCTTAGATTTGGGTATAAATATTAAAAGAAAAAGAAGCGCCGCCAAAATCGAGGATATGATGGAAGGTAATTTGAGCAAACTGCTTTATGAAGACGATAAATCAGTATTAGTGACCAGACCGCCGGTAGTCAGTATTATGGGACACGTTGATCATGGTAAAACCAAACTTTTGGACACGATCAGAAATACGCATGTGATTGATCAAGAGGCTGGTGGTATTACCCAGCACATTGGCGCTTATCAGGTGGAAAAAAACGGACATAAGATCACTTTCATTGATACTCCTGGACATGAAGCTTTCACGGCTATGAGGGCGAGAGGTGCCAAAGCTACTGACATTGCTATATTGGTGGTGGCGGCTGACGAAGGTGTTAAACCTCAAACCATCGAGGCCATCAACCACGCCAAGGATGCTGATATCCCGATTATTGTGGCCATTAATAAAATTGATCGTCCCGGTGCTAATCCGGAAAAAGTAAAAGGAGAATTGGTAGAGCATGGTTTACAAGCGGAAAGTTGGGGCGGCAATGTAATTATGGTGCCGATTTCTGCTTTAACTGGCGAAGGTATTGATAAACTCTTGGACATGATTCTTCTCACAGCAGAAATGGAAGATTTAAAAGCTAATCCAGTCAGACCTGCCGTCGCAACAGTTATTGAGGCCCACCTTGATGCCAATTTAGGGCCGGTAGCTACTGTAGTCATAAACACCGGTAGTCTTAAAATCGGCGATAACATCATTATTGGCCCAGCTTATGGCAAGGTAAAAAGGATGCAAAGCGACCGGGGTAAACATCTCAAAATGCTTTGTCCTTCTGATACCGCTCAAATTGCTGGCTTATCTGAAACAGTACATGCCGGTGATATTTTACAGGTGGTGTCTAACGAGAAAGAGGCCCGTCAAAAAGCTATTGCTATTCGGGATATTATGAAAGTTAAAAATATTTTTAGCCAAGCCCTTAGCGTCAAAGATCTCGCTAGCAGAATTAAATCAGGCAATTTAAAAACTTTAAAAATCATCTTAAAAGCTGATACACAGGGATCACTTGAAGCCATCAAACAATCTCTGGATAAAATTCCGCAAGAAAAAGTAAGCTTAAAAATCATTCATAACGGCATTGGTGCCATTACTGAATCTGACGTGATGATGGCTGCTGCCGGAGGGGCCTTAGTGATTGGTTTCCAAGTAGAAACACCTGTATTAGCCACCAAAGCCGCAGAAAAACACAGTGTGGAAATTTTGAGCTACAGAATTATTTACAAACTCCTAGAAGATGTCAAAAACTTGCTGGAAGGCTTGCTGGAAGATGAAATTTTGGAAATTGAAACTGGCAAAGTTGAAATCATAAAAATATTTTTCAAGAAAAAACATGATTACATTCTTGGCTGCAAGGTGACCAATGGTAAAATTGAACGCAAATCTACCATCAAAATTTTCCGTAATAACCAAGAACTTGGCAAAGGCGATATTTTTTCCTTACAAAAAGTGGATAAAAAAATGGAGGAAGTGAAAGAAGGTAATGAATGTGGCCTTAAATTCTCAACATCATGTGAACTCATTGAAGGCGACACACTGATTGCATATAAATTAGAAAAGAAAGAACGAAGCCTTTAAAGCTATGAGCTGTGAGTCATAAGTATCATTCCTGCGGAAGCAGGAATCTTAGTCCCCTGTCATTCCAGCGAAGGCTGGAATCCAGTCAATATACTCATTATTTATTTGGTAACTTCCTATATAAATAAAATTTATCATAAAATAGAATTCTCTTATTTTTGTTAACTAATTCTCTATACAAAATGAGAAATAACACTATCGACTAAAGTCCTCCACTGGATTCCAGACTAAATCTAGAATGACACTAACGACTTAACATTTAATATTTATCTCCAACATGTCCCTCCTCATAACAGGTTCACTTGCTTACGACCATTTACTTGCTTATCAAGGTAATTTTTCTGATTTAATAATTCCTGAAAAAATCAATAATTTAAGTATATGTTTTTATACTCCAGAAAAAGAAATTTGTTTTGGAGGATGCTCTGGAAATATTGCTTATAATTTAAATCTACTCAAAGCTGATTTTGTTTTATATGGACGTGCTGGAAAAGACTTCCAAGAATATATAAATCATTTTAAAAAGCATAAAATCAACACAAAATATATCCAAATTGATAAAAATGATTATACAGCTACAGCCTATGTAACAAGCGATAAAAATGGCAATCAAATAACATCATTTGCTCCTGGTGTAATGCAAAAAAAATTCAAAGTTGATATCTCAAAAATTAACAAAAAAATTGATTTAGCAATTATCTCTCCTGAAGATAATAACTTCATGCAACAACTTATAAATCAATGTATCAAAAATAACATTAAATTTATTTTTGACCCGGGGCAACAACTGCCAACATTTAAAAAAGAAAATATTTTAGAAATTCTTAAATCTGCATTTCTAACAATAGTCAACGATTATGAAATGGATTTATTATGCAAAATCACAAATCTAGACAAAAATTATTTTCTAAAAAACAAAAAAAACTTAATCATCACCTTAGGTGAGAACGGATCAGAGCTGATTGAAAATGGTAAAATCATCAAAATCAAAGCCTATAAACCCAAAAAAATACTTAATCCAACCGGCTGTGGTGATGCCTATCGAGCAGGCCTTCTGTATGGCTTATCACAAAACTGGAATCTTGAAAAATCCTGCGACCTAGGCTCCGAACTCGGTTCAAAACTTATTGAATACAGAGGGACTCAAGAACATGTCAAATTCTAAAATCATAATTATTCTTTTTTATATATTTCGTCATTATTTAATTGATATCTCATTGTTAATCCAATATTTTTTCCCCCTTCTTGCCTTACACGTCTTAATTCTTCTTCAATTACAACATTGTTATTATCTAGAGTACATAATCTTGAAAGTTCCTCACAAACATCAATAATTTGATCTGGTGAATAGCCACTATCCACCATTGTATTATAAAGTGATCTACCCAAAATAGCTTTAGTACGTTGCCATGCCTCTTCTAGTCGATTACGTTCTTCTCCCCCCATTTTATCTGGATTGCTCATAAGAAATAAATTAAAAAATATTTTTTAGTTTTTTAGTATATTACCTTATATTTTTTATAAAATTTTGTCAATTAATTTGGATCAAGCGGAAACTGGTTTGAAAAAATTTTAATTTATCGTCAGCCGTCATTCCTGCGAAGGCAGGAATCCAGTAGAGGACTAACTTCGATAGTGTTTATATATTTTATATGGAAGACTAGTTAAAACAAATAATATAAATGTTTAATTTGTTTCTCTTTTTCAATTCCTGATATTGCAGTATCAAATTCTTCATATCATACTAATCTTGATATATTATATTTTGATGAAAAGCTTTTATTAATTTGTTCTTTATGTTCATTAATTCTTCTTTCTAAATTATTTGTCATTCCTACATATAAAGTACCATTACGTTTACTAGCAAGAATATATACAAAATAAGTTTTATCCATAAATAATCATTATATTTACTGGATTCCAGACTAAATCTGGAATGACCTTACGACAAATAATATCCATCATTTCTGGTCTTTTCATGAATTTTTTAAATTATTTCTTCAAACCAGTTTCCGCTTGATCCATTAATTTTTCCTTACAACATACATTCTTCTATTCCAATCAACATATATATCAAAAATGATTCTAAGATTAACCTCCTCAAAATCTTCAGGATCAATCACGTTATTAACATTACTTATTATTGCTAATCCACCTTCCATTAAACTCTCTCGAACTTGTATAAGTATATGTCGAATTTTCTCATGATCTGATACCTCAGCCGCAATACCATCACCTGTTAACACATTATTTATATGTATAAGATTTGCTCTTTTGCCATGACTAAATACATTAGTTAATTCTTCTACGCCTACCCGTATATAATAGCGTCCCTGCGATAAACCAACCATTACAGGAGATACAATATCAGTAGTCAAACAATAGTCAAAACATTTATCAAACCACTTAAACGGATCAAATCTGCTGGTGATTCCGCAAAAACTAACCCCAACACTACCGACATCTATCACTATTGGAATTCTATGCTCATTGCCTAAAAAAATAGTCGCCCATAAATAAATATCACTGAAACCACAATCTAAATTATTTAATAACTGATCAATTCTACTTTCTATTTTGGTAAAATCAAAAGGAAGCTCACTAGGTAACATATCACTGCCACCAACATAAGTTGCTTTTTGACCACAAAAACTAACAGGATATGGCAATGTCTTTGAAACCTGAAAAAAGGCTTCAAAATCATCAGTTGAAGCAATCGCATGCTCAGGAGGATCATAAATTTCATTATTTTCCATTTTTTTAAAATTTTATAAAAACACTAAATATACCACCCCAAAATCAAGATGGCATCCTAACCTATCTTTAAAATTTTGTCAAATCAAATGCGCCAAATTTTCTAATATCTACACAGCTATCACCTTTCCCAACCCCTTCACAAAATCCCCTCACCTTTTCACTATAACTTAAAGCAAGGAAATCCTTTTTAAATTTGTGTGCCAAAATTATGGAATGAAGTCTCATGCCAATAACAAAATGGGCATTAAAATATAGATCAAAAATTTTATCAAAATCTGAACAATATTTTTGCACATGAAAATATTTTTTATTCAAAGTTTTCTCTCTAATATACAGCAAATAAGCCTCATCATCATCTCTAAGTTTTTCAAATGGTATTCCAATAATTTCATAGCCTTTTTCTTGAATTAAGAAATTACACATCTTCACAATTTCCTCATCAAATTTTTCTTTTTCCTTACCATTTAGCCAATTCCTTAAAGAAAGAATAATATACCCACATTTGTCATTCCTGTGAGAACAGGAATCTTTTTCCCATAAATGTAAAATTCCTGCCTTCGCAGGAATGACAGAAAAAGGAGTAGGAATGCTAAGAGACGACGCAAAATCCTCCACAACCTTTATCTCCTTCCTAACTCCAATTTCTTTTAAGAGTTTCTTCGAAATCTCATCCCTGATTGTTATTTCATGAACATGATTAAATAAAAAACTAACTATTTTTCTAGACCACAATTTATTTAAAGGACCGACCGAATTTCCTAAAATCCTAATTCTTTTCCTTAAAATCAAGGCTAAAAACAAATGAAAACCCCAAATAAATATTGCTTTTGGTTTATCATCCTGCATTAATCCCCCGCCACCAAAAATAAATTCATTGCATTGATAATACGCTTTTAAAGTTTGAAATAATTCTAAACCTAAAACACCCCTTAACAGTGATCTAACCCCACAAGGTAAAAAATATACTGATTTAACATGATGAAGTCTTTCAGTTTCTTTTGGATTATAACTTAAAACTACAACCCTAGCATTTAAGATTCCTGCTTTCGCTGGAATGACAGCAAGAAGGCCTTTCAAAATTAATTCATCCCCTAAGTTAGTAGCCCCATAATTTCCACAAATAAAAATATTATTCATATAATTCAAAATTCAAAATTTAGAATTTAAAATTTCTTCAACTGGCCTAAAACTCCTTCTATGTATATCACACGCTCCATATTTTCTCAACCTTTCCAAATGCAATTTTGTACCATAACCTTTATGCTTTTCAAAACCATAATGCGGATATTTTTTTGCTATTTCCAACATAAATCGATCACGCGACACCTTGGCCAAAATTGAAGCCGCAGAAATGGATTTAACTTTTTGATCACCGCGAATGATAGATTGATATGGGTAGTCAAATACAAATTTATCCCTGCCGTCAATTTGCAAAAAAAAATGATCATAAAATTTTTTGGGCGTTTTGAGTACTAATTCGTTCAACGCTCTTTTAAATCCCAATTCTACCGCCTTAATTAATCCCAAAGCATCAATTTCCAAATGACTGCTTGAACCAATGCCAAAAATAGTTTTAGCAATAATAATTTCAAAAAGCCTCCCTCTTTGGCTTGGTGTCAAAAGTTTCGAATCATTTAATCCTAAAATTCTGATGTTTTTAGGGATAAAAACCGCTGCACAAAATACCGGACCTGCCCATGGACCACGTCCAGCCTCATCCAAACCAATTCTAAAAAAATTATTTAGATTCTTCAATTTTGACAGTTTCAGTAGTTTTTGACTCCTCTGACTTGTCTTGAACTTCTTGACTGGTTGTATCTACTGATTTTTCCGTTGCAGCCTCAGTACTAACTTTTACTCCTTCCGACAAAATTTCCCTCTCTTCTGGCATCCAAATTTCTTTTAACTTCGCGGCTTTACCTGATTTATTTCTCAAATAATATAATTTAGATCGGCGCACATTACCTTTTTTTATAATTTGAATTTTGTCAATCATTGGTCCGTATAAAGGGAAAATCCTCTCCACGCCAATGCCATCAACCACTTTTCTGATGGTCACAGTAGAATCAGCCCCATAACCGGCATTCATTTTAAGCACAATGCCTTCAAATATTTGGGTGCGTTGTTTGTCACCTTCAATAATTTTCTGATAAACCTTGATCGTATATCCTGGTTTAATTAAAGGCGATTTGGAAGGTTTTGATTTCTGAGCTACGTCATGCAAAATTGCTTGAGACATGAATAAAAATTTAAAAAGTTGTAAAAAAAAGTATTAAAAACTTTGCTTAGGGATTATATTTAAGAGTACCTATTAAATCAATATGATTTTCTTACTTTAAGACTTATATTCCAAATTTCAACAATTGTTTCGATAATTTATTAACTCCCACAATATTTGATTTGTCTTTTAATAAATTTGTTACAAATACATCATTACAATCCACTCTATACAAAAAATCCTGCTTTGACATAATGCTAAACCTGATCGGCTCTTTGGTGTCAACTTCCTTATCCAAAAAATTTTCCATCAAATTACGATCTACTGTCCCAACAATCAATAAATCCACTGGCGCTTCTTTTTTCAAAAATATTCCCGACATCAATAAAAAATCGATCTCTCCCAAATGAGTAAGTTTTTTAATCAACGCATCTTTGGCATCCATAGTTTTAATAAATAAATTCTTCAAATCTTCATAAACAATACAAGACGTATTTAACTTAAAATATTTTTTCCTGTTTTTCGCACGAGAAGATAAAAGTCCAATCTTTTTCAAATTATCAACTTCCCGTCTAATGGAATTAATCTGTTCGTTCAAGACTCTGGTCAATTCTCTTACAAAATATTCATTTTCAGGGTTCATCAAGAATAATTGAAGTAACTTAATCCTAGCACTAGATGTAAAAAGTCTTTTAAGAATATTCATAAGGGGAAGTTATAAAGTAGAGACGAGGAATTTTCTACTAAATTTGTATACATATTTTATACATGCTGGAAGATTGTATAAAATTTAAATTCAAAAATCAATAGCATTTCATTTTTTTTATTCAGGATAATAACGGCTCTGATAAAGCTTATTATCTTTTCAGCGATTCACATGAACAAATTTATGTGTTCTATCAGTTAAAATTTTTATTATTTTATTTTTTTTAGGAAATATTGAACAAAAAAAATAGTCAAATAAAATTTCCACACACCTAAACACCTAAAAAATATTTTATACTACTACGCTTTAGAACATCTAAATTCATGTATATACTCCGTAGCTTTAGCATTTGTTGAATTTAGAAGTAAAAGCTACAGCTCAAAGCTTTCGTCCTTCGTAGCAGTAGCCATGCTACTACGGAGAACGGGTCGTAGCATTTACAGTTCTGGAATTTGAAAGCGAAGAAGTATATCAGCAATCATAATCTTCAGATTTTCCCAAAAACCAACAAGGCAAACAATCTAATATTCCCCATCCTCCTCGTCCTCGCTATTACCGTTCTTGCTAAATATCGCCCATACTAATCCGGCATAAGATGCTCCGGCAATTATTCCCAAAAAAGCCACACCAAAAATTAGAAAAGTAATGGAAGTGGTAGCACTAATAGGTGCCAAAAAAAATTGCAGATAATTACACTGCGCCGCAATATTTTCAAAAGCTAAAATCAAAATTAAAACACTGAACGCTGCAGATAAAAGAATAAAAAGTATTAACATATTTATAATTGATAAAAAAACAAAGCTAGTATACCAATTAGCTAAAATCTTAGCAAATATTCAAATTGCAGTTAAGAGACAATCAACAATTTAACGATTAACAATCCCACTCCTCAGCTAATTACTATTACTAATGTTTATGCTCCTCATATCCTTCAATATGCTTTGCAAAAAGTTTTTTCACTTTCAAACTGTGCTTCAAATTTTTGTAATGATCGGAATCTTTTTTATACAGTTTCTCAATTTTATATCTCTCTTTCGGATCAGCTTTTTGCAGAACTTCGGCGATATAAGCTTTTGCCTCCTCATCACTAATCTGAATGGTTTCGATTTCCATGGCTTTTTCTATTAAAAAAGTGTTCCTAAGTCGTTTTTTTGCATCCTCCAAAGCCTGTTTTTTGATTTCTTCTTCGGTCTTCTTAATAATTTGTAAATATTTAACCCATTCAATTTTATATTGTTCTGCCTCAGCTTTGTATTTATCAAGAATCCCCCTGGCTTCATCTTGAGTCAAGATATCAGAAAAATCCAAATCTGCTCCTTTATCCAAAGCCTTAACAAAATTATCTTCCTGTTTGCTAATTTCACGATGTAATTTTTCGTGTTCTAAGTTTTCTTTAATTTTCTTTTTCAATTCTGCTAAAGACATCTTTTCACCGCTAATTTCTTCAATAAATTTCTCATCAATTTCTGGCATTTTTCTTTCCTCCACCCGATTAACTTTCAGCTTAAACAAAACTTTTTTATCTTGAAAATCTTTGGAATGGTAATCTTTGGGGAAAATAATTTCAAACTCCTTTTTCTCATCTTTAGACATGCCAACAATCGCATCTTCAAAACCCGGGACCATCATCTTGTCGCCAATCACAATTGGATGATTCTTACTATTAGTTTTGCCCAATGCTTCTTTCTTTTCCGCATCAAATCCTTCGAAATCCACTTCCACTCTATTCCCATGTTTCACCTTAGACTCAACATCATGCCAAATTGATTTCTGCTTTCTCATCTCTTCCAAGACCTCCTCAACTTCCTTCTCAGTTACCTCCACTTTTTCTTTTTTTATATAAACTTTATCTAAGTCTTTGATGCTAAATTCTGGAAAAACCGCCGCCTTAATTTCAAACGTAAACGGATCTTTGTTCAAAACTTTGAAATCAGCGCTAGCCAACGGGAGAATCTTCTCCTGCACAACTGCCTGTGGATACGTTTTGGCCGCGGCTTTCTCTTGAGCAATCATCTGCAAATATTCCTCGCCGACTTTTTGCACAACAATTTCATACGGGGCTTTACCTGGACGAAACCCATCAACCCTGATTTCTTTTCCTATTTCTTCTGCGGCAGAAATTTTAAATTTCCGCATTTCGTCTGCCTCAATTTCAATGGTTAATAAAATTTCTGATTTTGGTAACTTTTTGGTGATAACTTTCATAATTATGCTCCTTTAATTTATAAATTAATTATATAATACTCCGTACCCTTGACAAAGGAGTATAAAAAAAATAAAAAGCCTTTTAAGGTTACGGGAATGCTAAAAAAAAGTAAAGATTTTTCAAGCAAAAAACTATCCTTAAATTATAATATTTTCAACTGGCCATGGTAATTTATCATGTGGGACATTCTGATTTTTGAGAATATCGTTTTCTTCAGGAATTGACTCATCTTTATCACCTTCCTCATCTCTATCTTCATTATTTGGCCCCTTCGAGCCATCATTATTCCTATTATGATCAGAACAAATCATAGCTACAGCCACTCGACCAATTTGTATTCCCCTATAAACTCTGCATTCCATATAGTTATCACCAGCCGCATCATCAATTCTAAAAACGCCAGTAGCACTTATTACACACAAGGTTTGATTTTTATTTAAATTTTGAACTGTCAATGTTAGCCCCCCAACATTACCTTCAGTTGAAACAAAAATATCTGGTGCTGTAAAAGATGACAAAGGAATAGTACAATCCTTTTTAACATCCTCAATCCAATCCAATCTAATCACTTCCAAAATCCTCGTCATATCATTAGTTAACACTTGTAATCGCCATCTAGAAACAATTAATTCTTGCTGTAAAACATCATTTACTTGATTAACCTGTGCAAGCTCTTCATCCATATCATTCAAGACACCTTTATATATTTCATTTTTCACACACTCTCGACCTAAACCAACAGCAAGAACCACTGGGAGTACCTTACGCGCAATACTTCTAAATCTGCCTTCCGTTTCCATAACACAAATTTCTAAAAATTAGATTGAATCATAGTATCTTCTCAAGAAAAGTCAATCTAAAATTTTTCCGTTCAACAATCAGCACTCTTCCCTGCCAGTCTCCCTGTCGACCAGGCTGATTGCAGATTAAAACCTCCGGTGAAGCCATCTATATCCAGAATTTCTCCTGCAAAATATAAGCCGGGGCAAATTTTGGATTCCATCGTTTGTGGATTAACTTCTTTCAGATCTATTCCGCCGGCCGTAACAAATTCCTCCCCTGCTCTTCTTCCAATAACTGTTAATGGTAGATTTTTTAAATTTTCAACAATTTTGTTTATTTCTTTTTTCGACAGCTCACAAAATTTCTTATCCAAATTAATATTTAAATTTTCTAAAATTTTTACAGCCAAAGATTTAGGTAAAAATTGATCTATGATATTTACGACCCTTTTTTTGCCTTCTTGAATAATTTTTTGATTCAGTAGCTCTAAAAACTTACTTTGTTCAAAATCAGATATCAAATCAATGAATAAATTTATTGGACTTTTTGCAGAAAAATCAATCAAGGCAATTAAGGCTGACATCGCAAAAATCGCTGGTCCGCTCAAACCAAAATGAGTAAACATTATTGGACCGGTAAATTTATAAATTTTATCAGCATTCACTCTCAAAGAAACCTTTTCCAAACTCACCCCGCTTAAATGTTGTATAAATTCTTCTTTGATCATCAAAGCACTTAAACTAGGTGCTAATTTCGTAATTGTATGACCAAGATTTTTTGCAAATGTATAACCATCGCCTGTTGAGCCAGTTTCTCTATATGCCTGACCTCCTGTTGTTAGAATAATTTTATTGACCTCCAAGACTTCAGAATCACTCATTTGAACAAAAAAATTATTCTCCTCTTTCTCGATTTTCATCACTGCATTATTCAGTAAAATTTTTACAGCAGTTTTAGCAAAAATATCCACAAAAACCCTGACCACGTCTTGCCCGTTATCCGAAACTGGAAAAACCCGTAAGTCCCCCTGAATTTTCAACTGTAATCCATGATTCTCAAACCAGGCACAAAGATCTTTTGGTGAAAAACTGTACATGGCATGCTTCAAAAATTTTGCTCCCCTGGGATATTTTTTCAAAACCTCTTCCACATCAAAAATTCCAGTTGTCACATTACATCTACCACCACCGGTTAGCATCACTTTCGCCCCCAAATCATGATTTTTTTCTATCAAAAACACTTCCGTGGCTGGATTTTTTTCTTTAATCGTGGCCACCGCCATCATTCCAGCTGCCCCTCCACCGATTACAGCAATTTTCATAAAAAACTTATCTAAAATTCTAGAACAATAAAAGCATCAAAACCCTAAATATCCAAATTTATTTTATCATTATCTGTGCTTTTTACTATGTCTATGCTGTCTTGATTTTTTATGAACGTTTGATTTTTTCTTGACTGATGATGTTTTCGAACTTTGAGAGTGATCTACTTTGCCTGAATTAACTGGCTGAGTAGACGCAGATTGCGTTCTCACATCACTAGCACTTCTCGAATCACATTGCTCTACTCCGCCTAACACTAATAGGGAAAATAATAAAATCATACAGGCATATCTTGATTTTAAAATCCTATTAAAAACAGATGGCTCATTTACTCTGCCTTCTGTAACATTTTTAGGCAATAAATCACTTAGTTCTCTTAATAGAGCATCCGTATCTGTACGAACTGCCTGATTTTCCCGTCCAATCTCCTGCATAAAATCAGCTGTTGCTTCTGAGGTTTCTAAAGACTTATCTAAAACAGCAGTGAACTGTGATTTTTCTTCTCGTAAAGATTGCTGAATACTATCTAGAAGTCTATCATTATTCGTAAGTAAAGTTTCAATTGGCATATCTTCAAAATGTTCTGGCATTTGCGTAAAAAAAATAGCTAAGAATCAATTATACAATATATTTAAATTTTTGCAAGGTTTTTTTTATTCAAACCATGTCTACTCTATAAAGCCCCTCACCTGTGTACTCCATAAATCAAAATATCTACCTTTATGACTCAAAAGTTCTTCATGTTTACCTTGCTCAATTACTTTACCATTTTCAATTATAATTATTCTATCCATAGACATGATTGTTGACAACCTGTGGGCAATAACAATTGAAGTTTTATTTCTTAAAAGTGTTTTCAAAGCCTCTTGAATCATTTTTTCTGCGCCTGAATCAAGACTGCTTGTTGCTTCATCCAAAATCAAAATTGGAGCGTTTTTCAAAATAGCACGAGCAATTGCAACTCTTTGTCTCTCTCCACCAGAAAGTTTAATACCACGTTCTCCTACATAAGTTTCATATTTATCTGGCAATTTCTGAATAAAATCATCAGCAAAAGCTAATTTAGAAGCTTGGTAAACTTCCTCATCCAAAGCTTCAGATTTTGCATATTTAATATTTTCAAAAATAGTTCTATGAAAAAGTATTGGTTCCTGAGGTACTAATGAAATACTTTCACGCAAAGTATCCTGTGTAACTTTTTTAATATCTTGTTTGTCTATTTCAATAATACCATCATTTAAATCATAAAAACGAAGTAGCATCTTAACTAAAGTTGTCTTACCTTCTCCTGAACGACCAACAATAGCAACTTTTTCACCAGCTTTAATTTGCAATGAAAATCTATCAAATACAAAATCTTTTTTATTATATCCAAAACAAACGTTTTTAAATTCAATAAGCCCTTTATCAACTTTTAAAATTTTAGCATTAGGCAAATCCTTAATTTCATGCTCATTATACAAAATTTCAATCATATCTTCTCCATCAGCAAGTGCTCTATATATATCACGAATTATACGTCCAAAATTCCAAAGCCTATCCATTAATTGAAAAACATACGATTGAATCAAAACAAAATCTCCAATTGTAAAAATACCTTTCTGCCACAGCTTCAAAGCAATATATAAAATTAAAACTTCAAACCCCATCATAAACGCGGCTTGAATTCCATCAATCATCATACTCAAATTCCATTCCTGTTTGGTTTTCTTGGCATTATCATAAGTAATTTCTTTAAAATTCTGAACTTCGTTTTCTAAAGCAGAAAAAAGTTTAATATTAATATTATTTGTAATTGTATCAGCCAAAAAAGCAGTTAACTTAGTATCAGACTCACTTCTAGCAAGATCATATGGTAATTTTATATACACTGCGATCAATGTAAATGTTAGAAAAATAAGGACCCAACCCAAAACCACATAACCCAAAAATTTATTTGATAAAAATATTATTGTACCAGACACAAATATTCTTAAGGCCAAAGGATACATATCCCAAAAATATTTATCACAAATTACTTCAAAACTACGAGCTAATCTTCCAACCTTCCTAACCAAAGCTCCAGCAAAATTATTTGTAAAAAATTTATAAGAATGTTTCTGAAGATAATCAAAACAATTATTATAAATTTTCCTTATAATAGAAGCTTCAAATTTAACAAGTGTAAAACTAGTTATCCTCCAAAAAATCCATTCAAAGAAATAAATAATCCCAAGAGTAAAAATTAATTTCATCAATTGTGAAATTATATCTGCATTTTTATACGCCTCAACACCTGACAATAAATCAAAAAACTTTTTATATATAAGTGGAACATAAATATCACAAAGTATCGCAAATGTAATTGAAAAAAAAATTATAAAAAAAAGCAATTTTTTTGCTTTAAAAAATTGCAAGAAATATCCATACGTTCTTTTGGTAGAAATCCTCATTTAAAAAATAGACAAGTAAACGGGAACAAATTATACTCTCAATGAACAAAATTTAAAAATGAAAATTAGTTATGCAACTTACGTTACGCGATGTAAATAGTAATCGGTAGTCAGTAATCAGTAAGACTGTAGCTAACTGACTACTGATTACTCACTTCTGACTACATCCTCTTTCCTTCCTTCACACCTTATGACCCCTCTCAACTCCGGTTTTGCCAATATCCAAAAAAAAGGTAGCCGTATAATTGCAGAAGGATTTCACATGTTACCTGCGGCTTCACTTATGATTGCGGCTGGTGTTATGAAATCCTTAAAAGATAGAAAGAAACCTTTTGTTACAGTTATAAATTCTTACACAAATCAAATTCCAGGACATGCACATTTAGATGTTGTTGGAAAAATTTTAGTCGAAAAATTAAAAAAACTTGGTTATAATGTTTGGTATGCAAATATTGGTGGCGCGGTTGATGATGGCATTGCCATGGGGCATTTTGGCATGAAATATTCACTGCCTTCTCGCGAATTAATTACAGATCAGATTGAAACAATCATTGGTGCTCACCCTTGCGACGCTTGGATCGGCATAGGCAATTGTGACAAAATTGTTCCAGGCATGCTTAATGCAATGGTTAGACTTAATGTACCTTCAATTTATGTTAGTGGCGGGCCAATGCTTGCAGGCAAAAATAATTCTGATTTGGTTACTGTTTTTGAAGGCGTTGGCAAAAAATCTGCCAATAAAATGACTGAAAAAGAATTAGAAGCTTTAGCCGGAAGTTCCTGCAGAACATGTGGAAGTTGTGCCGGCATGTTTACGGCAAATTCCATGAATTGTATTGCAGAAGTCATAGGTCTAGCTCTACCTGGCAATGGTTCGATACCAGCGGCGGCTTGGACAGATAAGAAAAATTTTAAATGGAAAATAAATCCAGAAAGAATCAAATTAATTGAAAAAACTGCTGAAACGCTTAAATATATTTTAAAAAACAAAATCAGACCAAAAGATATTGTTACAAAAAAATCAATTGATAACGGATTTATTCTAGATTTAGCAATGGGAGGATCAACTAATACCATTCTTCACACACTTGCTTTGGCACATGAAGCTGGAATTAAATATTCACTTAAAGATATAAACAAGTTATCAGACAAAACTCCAAATATTTGCAAAGTATCACCATCAAGACCTGAAATACACATGGAAGATGTTTATAAATGTGGCGGTGTTTCTGCAATATTGAAAGCCATTTCCAAATACTCAAAAGCTCCGCTCAATCTTAAACTTCAAACATGTGATGGAAAACTTGAACAAAGTGTTATGAAAGCAAAAGATCCAGATGGTGACGTAATAAGAGTTGGTAAAAATGCGTTTTCACAAACTGGAGGACTGGCTATTTTGTACGGGAATATTGCTCCAGAAGGAGCTGTTGTCAAAATTGCCGGAATTGATAAAGATATGATGCAATTCACAGGCAAAGCCAAAGTTTACAATTCTCAGGAAGAATGTTTAGAAGGGATTTTGAAAGGACAAGTCAAAGATGGCGATGTAGTTGTAATTAAATATGAAGGGCCAAAAGGCGGACCTGGAATGCAGGAAATGCTCTCCCCTACTTCTGCGTTAAAAGGTCGAGGCACAAAAGCCGCATTAATAACTGATGGCCGTTTCTCTGGCGGAACGAGAGGGCTTTGCATTGGACATATCTCACCTGAAGCCGCTAGCAGTGGGCCAATCGCAATAATTCAAAATGGCGATATTATTGAAATTGATGCTGTGAAAAGGACTTTGAATGTAAAATTATCAGATCAAGAAATTAGCAAGAGACTAAAAAATCTCAAACCATTTAAATCCAAAATCCAAAAAGGCTGGCTCGGCCGTTACGCCCAACATGTCTTAAGTGCAAATTATGGTGCGGTGATGGATAATTGTTTATAAAAATTAAACAATTACTTTTTTTCCCGTGCTTTTATCAAAGCATTTGCAAAGCCGAGTACAGCAGTACCAGCTAAACTTCCATCAACTTTGTTTGCATTTTCGCCACTTACTTTTAATTGTTCCGCCACTAAAATTTCTCTATCATTTCCACTAAGCTCTTTATAAATTTCATTTATTCTTGCAACATGTCTAGAATTTTCGGTAATCAAACTTCCTTCGGCAACAAATGTAAATTTAGTTTTAGTAACTTCTTCTGTTCCAGCCAAAATTCTTGCACAATAATCAGCTGATCTTTCTGTAAATTGTGTAGCAATTAATTTTAAAATTGCTTTCTCTTGATCATTAAAAGTATTACTTGGTTCTTTCCCTCCATATACAAAAGAAAATATTAACCAAGTAACTGTGTCATTTAATTTCTTTGGTTCAGCTAAACTTAATAATTTTTTATGCAAATCATGTTCTTCACCAAAGAAATGTTTAATAGCATAAATAAACGCATCTCCCATTACTGCACCAGCTGCCAATGTTTCAAATTCAACGGATTTTTTATTTTTTTGACAAACATTTTTATCAATTTGTGAACCCTCAAAAGTGAATCTTCCTGCCTCAAGATTAGTAGCTTTGCCATTACTTAAAGTTGCACCATTAGTACCAGTCCCAAGTATAAATGCTCCATCTTTTCCATAAGCAAGTGCTGAGGAAACCGTATCATTCGGTGAAATGGCCACACAATCTTTTTCGATTGTTAGTCCATATGCTGATCGCATAAAATCACAAAAAGACTGAGCCATACTTACTTTCTGACCAGGATTTTGCTCCCTTCCATTACTATTTAATGGGGCTAATTCGTCACATTGAATTTTATCTGAAAAATGCAAACTATATCCATCAGTTTCAGAAGTCATTTGTATTGGCCATCCACAAGTTAAAGCAATATTAATAGGTTTACCCGCATTAATATCATTTGTAATTTCTTGAATAAATTCTGCAGGCAAAACATGTTTCCAAAATTCAGTAGCAGTCGCACATGTTTTTATTGTCTCACCATCTTTTAATTCACATTCATAAAAACTTTGAACATCCAAACTTCGATCTACTTTGACCTTAACTTTTCCAGCTTTCACATGTGTTCCACCAATAGATAAAGCATGTATTTCTTCTTCTGTCCCTTCTGGAATAGATTTCAAAGCATTTAATATTTCTGTCATATCTGTCTCAATCGAACGCATACCATTTCCCCCATTTCCTTCTCTAATACTATCAGCAATAGTTTCAACTGAGACTTCTGTGCCCCTACCAAATCCTATTCGTTCAAACAAAGCATCAACTTCCTCCACTGTTAATCCTTCATGATTAAGTATTCCAGCCAATTCATCAAATAATATTTCTTCTCTGGTTTTTTCTGTCTCTTCGATCACAGGGGCACCATCACCTGAATCTAACTCATTGATAGCGCCGTTTAACACCTGCGCTTCTATATCGGCTTCTTCACCACCATCTGATACTAATGTTCGATCTTCTTCGGTATATGTCATTTTTAAATGATTAAAAAATAAAAATTATTTATTTTGAAGATTTGTTAAATTAAAAACGTGATCCATTATTTCTTATAAATTCACTTTTTGATTGATTTGTTGGTATTAATTCTGGAATTATTTCCATTATTAAATCTTTAATTTGTTTAATATCTTCAGCAATAACATCTAACATAGGCTGTTCCATCTGAATATCATGATTCATTGACTCAACTTCAACTTGTTTTAATGTTTCTTCGCCAATAGAACATTCATCACAACATACTTCATATGATCTTCCATTTTCTAAACTTAAAATAAAAGCAATTTTTCTTTTTATCATTGGGCCATAAGCTGTAATTGGGATTCTTATCCCCATTGTTCGTTCTGATTGAGCTGTGATCATTGCCTGATTTAAATCTTCACTCTCACTTTCATACTTAAATATATTTTCAAGACTCCAATGTGCTACTTTATTTGTTGTTTCATGAGAACCATTTTTTTTCTTAAGAGTTAATTTCTTTTGTTTTATATCAAATTCAACCCAACAATTATTCCCACCTTCAATCTTATATAAGGCAACAATTCTTTCTCGTGTTTCACTTACTGTGAATCTTTTTCCTAGTATAAGACACCAGCCCATAATGTCCGTCAAAACATCATCTATATCTAGACACTTTGGTATAGATAATTTAGTCTCAATTCCTATTTGTCTAATTTCAGAGATTTTCCCCATTTATGAATCCTTTAAAGATTCCATCTTACAACCAAAACAATAAAAGTCAAATTTTTTAAAAAAAACTATAAAATAAATTTTAATATTCCAACACCACCTCCAACGTTCCCTCCCCGCCACGGTCAAATCTCCCTTCATAAACACGAACTACAAAAGATTTGCTTAAAAGATATTTTTTCAAAAATGGTTTAATTACTGGCATTCCGTGTCTTGAATGTAAACCTTTTCCTGTTATAAAAAGTACTTTTGTTAGATTTCGCCTTTTGCACTCATCAAGAAATTCATTTACTAAATCTTTCACGTCATCCATTGTTAAAACTCCACGATCATGAAAATCAAATTCTTCCTGAGGCTTGGTTAAATTATCATATTTGTTTGTTTTTTTGTTTTTTTCTTTTTTAAATTTAGACATTTGAAAAATATTTAAATAAATAAATCATCTATGTAAACAATAAAATTGTATTAAATTTTTACTAATAAATCTATATGGTCTAAAATAATTTTTGATCAAATGGCTCATATGAAATTTAAATCAATGAAAACATCAAAATTATATTTTTTTATTGGGCTTACTACTATCTCTACAATTTTTTTCTTCACAAATTTATCGTTAACTAAAGCTGAATTCTTGGACGTAAAATCAAATAATCCTTTTTTTGATGCTATCAATTATATGCAGTCACAAGGTGTTATTAATGGATATGAAGATAATACTTACAAACCAAATAATCCTATTAATCGTGCTGAATTTGTTAAAATTATTGTTGATACGATTTTCACGAAAGATCAACTTTCTGATTGTAAAATGAAGAAAAGATTTTTTGATGTTTCAAAAGAAGATTGGTTTTATCCTTATATATGTATTGCCTCAAATAATGGAATTATAAATGGATATGCTGATCGAACATTCGCACCTTCGAATTATATAAATTTTTCAGAAGCTTCAAAAATTATTGTAAATGCTTTTGGTTATGAAACTTCTCCAAAAGATTTTTGGTATCAATCATTTATAGAAAAACTAGAGGGATTAAATGCGATCCCTAGAAGTATTTGTTCTATTTTAAAAAATATTTCACGTGGAGAAATGGCAGAAATGATTTATAGATTAAAAGAAAAAATTACAAATAAAAATTCAAACAATTTCTTTTCTGAAAATGCAAAAACTATAGAAACAGCTCAAACAACAACATTTATAAAATCATATCGTATTAAAGAAAAAACTGACTCTTATGGGATAGCGGAAAGTTCAGATGGCGGATATGTCATAACAGGAGACACTGTTAATCCAAATGAAATGAAAGGATATAGTATGTTTTGGTTCAAAGCTGATAGCAATGGTGATAAACAATGGAGCAAAATTTTTGATAATGGCAGTTCTGATGGTTATGCTGTTACAGAACTAACAGACGGAAATTATGTTGTTGCTGGACAAGTTGCAGGAGAGTTCCGAACAGTTGAAAACCAGTTAGAACTTGAAGGTCAGGGCGATAATTTTGTAATAAAACTTGATAAAAATGGAAATCAAATTTGGGTAAGAACAGTTAGCCAACAAAGCATAGACCTCCCATCGAAACTTTTCCCTTCTGAAAATGGTGGATTTATAATGTCTGGATCAACAGGAGTATTAGTTGGACATCCAGATATTGCTGATATCAATCATACTTTATTTCTTGGAAATTTTAATACTGATGGTGATACTAATTGGTTTAAAAAAATTGATAGTGATGAAATTATGACTAAATCAGTAGAACCAACTGATGATGGTGGATATATCTTGATTGGCAGTATTAAATTAAAAGATGAAGATGATCAAACTGTTCCAGCTCTTGTAAAATTAAAATCAGATGGAACTTATGAATGGGCAACAGGATTAGAAAATTTACCAATCGAAGTGCCTAATTTAATAATAAGTCCAGATAAAAAAAGTTATACAGTTGGAACACCTAAAAAATTCCATTTAGACTTTGCAAATTTTTTTGAGGCAGAACAAACTAATGATGGAGGTTTTATTGCTTTTGGGAATTATACTCAAATGCCAACAGGAAATGACACGTCTAATTTAACTATAAATTTTCTAAAAACATCAAACATTGTAGCAGTAAAACTAGATCAAAATGGCAAACTTAAATGGGCAAGAACTGTTAGTATAAAAAAATACTTAGAAGATACTGTAATAGAAAAAGCAAAAGATGGTGGATATATTATTATGGGAAATAATCTTGTAGGTGGATATCTCGGTAATGATGAAAGAAATGAATATTCAAAAATGTTAGACGAATACTATGAAAAATTTCCACCAATGACACCTGAGACTCCTGAATCAAAAAAAGCCATGGATGAAATTTCAGATTATATTGAAAAAACAGAATCCCCTTTAATGTCTAGAAATATTATTTTAGTAAAAACAGATGCAAATTTTAATTATCAATGGGGCAAAGTTATTGGAGGAACAAAAGATTTAGATGGATATGCAATAATATCAACTACTGATTTTGGATATGCAATAACTGGCACATGGCACACAGGAATTAAATATAAAATTCTTGGTACAACAATGGAATACACTGAAGCAATGATTATGAAATTAGACGCCAACGGTAATTTAGGCAATAATAACGGCCTTGTCTCAGATTTTACAGATGCCGAAGAAAATGATGTCAGTCCATATATAGTTACAAACCAATTAAATGCAGACGAATTAATTACCGAATATCCAATGGAGAATATAATTAGGACAATTAAAATAGCAGATAAAAAAGGAGTAAATACAATTGCCTCAGAATCTCAAACCTATGAAGTTCAATTTTGTGAGGAAGCAGAAAATGATGATTCTTCTGCAAATCCTATTACAAAAACACGACCTGAAATAAAATATGAAGATACAAAAGAAGTCGAAGTTACAAGTGAAAAAGGGAAAATAATTAATGATGAATTACTGCCTATTCTTAAGGAAATTTTTAATGATGAAGTTAAAGTTTGGGATGATTTTGAAGGCATATGTCTTGCATATCGATTTAAAAGACTTGTGACAGAACAGGACATCAATGAAATAACACAAGCAATGCAAGAACTTGGATATAATATTGCAAGTGATGCAAATAAAGATTTTACTGCAACTAAAATTGGAATGACTCTTAACTTTCATTTCATGCTTGGTGATACAAACACAGGACAACTTGAGCTAACATATTAATAGAACCCTTGACATAATTTAATTTATTCATTGAATAACTTTTCTTAAAATTTTAAAGTAAATATGTTTTTTATTATTTAATTAAAAAATTATGGTAAAGAAAATTTTTACTATCTTAATGTTATTATTATTGACTACAGCTTTATTTATTGGATGTGGTAAAAACAAGGATGCATCTTCAGACAATAAAGAAAAAGAATCAGTCAGTGAAAACAAAGAGAATACAAATGATGTTTCTGTATTAGATCAAATGAAAGGCTATAAGGAAATGTCTGATTTAGGTAAAGCTATGTCTAGTGGTAATGAAAAAGATGCGGCTATCGCAATGCAAAATTTAGCTGAAATACAAAAAAAATATGATTTAAAAACATTTGAAGAAGCTGAATCTCTTGAAATCCCTACAAATTTTCCAAGCAATTTAATATATAAAAACAGTAAAGCTACTTCAGTATCTGACAATTCAATAGAGCCTAATATTGATTTAAGTGTTACTTTGGAAACAACTGATGCTTTTAATGATATTAAAAATTTTTATAAAGAAGAAATTAAAAAAGACTGGAAAATTACAAGTCAAAACAGTGAAAGCGATTCTTATTCTGTAAATGGAGAAAAAGAAGGTGGCTATTCAATTTCAGTCAGTATCAACGCTGATGATTTTTCAGCATTAAGATCAATTTATATAAGTTATTACTATGAAAATTATGATACAGGGAATGAATGAGAGATACTGAAATTTAAATCAAAAATTTGCTAAATATAAATATTTAATTAAAATATCATCTTAGATAATTGTTTTTCCAATGCATTTCAAATCTCACATCATAGATCTTTTACAAAGAATAGGCTTGACTCATAATGAAGCGAAATTTTATCTAATATCTTATCAAAATCCCAATGCAACAATTAAAGAATTGCAAAATAAACTTAATTTTTCACTCGCAACAACTTATAGAATTTTTGAACATTTAAAAGAACTTGGATTACTTATTTCATCTCAAAATAATTGGCGACAAAATATTAACGTCCTTTCATTAAAAACTTTAGCTTCTAAACTTTCCAAAGAACAAAAAAAATTACGAAAAATAGAATTAGAATTACAAAAAGTAAATAATTTAATGAACTTAACAAATTTCAATGATTCTGAAGACTCAATAAATATTTTAACTGATAAAAATCAAATTATTGAACATAATTATCAAATCTTAAATAAATCCTGGGAAAATATGCTTGTATATGGCTCTGCAGAAATATTAATTGATGTGGTTGGATATAAGGCAGAACATGATTTCAAAGATATAAGGGTACGTAAAGGGAAAAAATGCAATGTTATTCTTACTGAAATCGGTGAATATGCAAAAGAATTAGTTCCAAATAATGAACGGGAATTTAGAAATATGAAAATTCAAATAGACAAAAATAATCAAAATTATATGTTCTATATATATGATAATGAAATAACTATTTGGAAAAAAGACGACACTAATTCTCGTTCTATAATTATATCTGAACCAGACGTAATTAAAATCTACAAACAAATGTTTGATCATTCATGGCTCAACGCAAATTAACATTTCTCATTTTCACGAAAAAAATATTTAGAATCAAACATCGATTAAATCTAGCTCTTTAAAATATTTTTAAATAAAAACATCTATTTTTGACATTTATTTAAGCTCAAGTATTTTAAGATATATAATCATTATTGTTATGCAAAAAATTTGTAAAACCTGTAATCAAAATTTTGAAATCACGGATGATGATTTAATTTTTTTAGAAAAAATTTCCCCTGTTTTTAACATAACTCAGGAAAGCCTTCATTTGAAAATACCAGCTCCAACCTTATGCCCTGATTGTAGAATGCAAAGGCGTTTGTCTTGGCGAAATGAAAGACATTTATATATGAGAAAATGTGATTTATGCGAAAAATCATCCGTAATGCTGTATTCACCTGATAAAAAATATACTGTTTATTGCAGAAATTGTTGGTGGAGTGACAAATGGGATCCTTTAAATTATGGCAAAGATTATAATTTCAATAAATCTTTTTTTGAACAATTTGAAAATTTATTACAAAAAACTCCATTGCTTGGACTTTGGAACGTACATGATGAAAATGCTGAATATAACAATAATAGTTTTTATCTGAAAAATAGTTATATGAATTTTAACAGTGATAAAAGTGATCGAATTTTTTATGGATATGGAGTGGAAAATTGTATTGATTGCATTGATTGTACCTTTACTCATGACAGCGAACTTTGTTATGAATGCATAGACAGCGAAAACATATATCAATGTTTATTTTCACAAAATTTAAAAAACTCAAATGAATGTTATTTCTCAACAGATTTAATTGGATGTAGTAAATGCTTTGCCTGTCATGGACTTAGGAATAAAGAGTATTTTATTTTTAATGAAAAAGTTACTAAAGAAATTTTTGAAGAAAAAACAAAAAATTTAATTTTTACACATAATCTTATCAATGATTTTAAAAAACAATCACAAAATTTATATTTAAAAATTCCAAAACGATTTGCTCAAATAATAAATTCTGAAAATTGTACTGGCGATCAAATAAGAAATTACAAAAATGCAATTAATTGTTTTGACTGCACTGGTGGAGAAAATATAAAAAATGTTACATATGGGGCTTTTGATGTAAATAATACAGAGGATGCTTATGCCGCAGGCTCTATTAATTTTGCTTATGAATTTCTTGGTGGAGGTTTTGGGATTAACAATGTTGCATTTACAATTAATCCTGCAAATGGATTATCAAATTCTTATTACACAATTCAATGCGCAAATAATAGTGCTAATTTATTTGGATCTATTGGTCTAAAACATAAAGAGTATTGCATTCTAAACAAACAATACAGCAAAAAAGAATATGAAAAATTAGTGCCAAAAATAATTGAAGCGATGAAATCCCCTAAATCCCCTTTAACAAGGGGACTTGGACACCCCCTTGACAAAGGGGGCTTGGGGGATTGTGAATGGGGCGAATTTTTCCCCTCCTCAATTTCTCCTTTTGCCTATAACGAAACCTTAGCGCAGGAATATTTCCCATTAACTAAAGAACAAGCATTATCAAAAGATTTTAAATGGTCAGATTACGAACCAGAATTTCCGCATGTTGAAAAAACAATTCCTGCAAATCTTTTACCTGATTCTATAAATGATATCCCCGATGATATTTTAAATTGGGCTATTGAATGTGAAATTTCAAAGAAACCATTTAAAATTATTAAACCCGAATTAGATTTTTACAGAAAAATGAATTTACCGATTCCAAGAAGACATACTGACCAAAGGCACAAAGATCGAATGGCTTTGCGAAATCCAAGAAAACTGTGGAAAAGAAATTGCATGAAATGTAATACTGAAATTCAAACTACTTATTCACCTGAAAGAAAAGAGATGGTATATTGTGAAAAGTGTTACCTTCAAGCAGTGTATTGATACTGACCACTAAATTCACTACGCCACGAAACTAGTAACCCAGCCAGGCTAAATTAAAAACTTAACTTTTAATTTTTATTCAATAAAATATATTGGTTTACCATCCGAAGCACATAACGTAGTGAAGTGCGAAGGATGGTGGACCCTAAGAGAGTCGAACTCTTGACCTCCTCGGTGCAAACGAGGCGCTCTAGCCAACTGAGCTAAGGGCCCTAAAAAAAATTTGAATTCTAAATTCTAAATTTTGAATTTAAGGAAGATGAATTTGCTCGAAATTTATACGCTAATGACGAAAAAAACTCAAGTTATTTTGAAATTTATTTGATACTTTTTAAAATTTTCCTCAATTCATCGATCAAAAGATGATCTTGGTTCTTCATATTCTAGAAATTCATCAGTAGAGATATAACACAATTTAATATCCTCAATATCGAATCTTTGTGCCATATTTCGTCTCTTTGGATCTGAACTATTACGATATAACTCTAAAAGACTAGCAGCACCTGAATTTCTCTTCATCTCTATTGGTAAATCAACGACATGAAATCCTCCAAACCTACTAGCAAAATTAGCTAAATAACTAATGCCATATATAGCGACTGGTAATTTCCTGTCATTATTTGACCATAAATATTCACGCAGTCTTCTTAAAGATCTTGGGACATCACCCAAATTAATAGTTTGTGGAGGTATATGTATTTCTAAAACAGTTTCATCCTGATAAATGTCCACGCCATTACCACATAAGATAGGACACATTTCTGGTGGCAAATTAACTTCTCTTACAATAAATATACCTAGTCTTTTCCATTCTTCCCAAGTGTTAGAATTATCATCCTTAGATATTTTATCTTTTATTTGAATTTTTTGATTTAATTTTCCAAAAATAAACTCCATTGATTCCCTGCTGTTCAAAACATCTCTACATATATTATCTACCCTTTCTTGTCCTACATTAGGGGTTTCTATATATCGCCGACCTGGGACTTCAAAATTATTTCGCATATTATGCTGGCAATAGTGAATCTGTTAATTATACATGTTTTATATCTTTTAAGAAACTGATATTTTAAAATTTATCAATTTTTCTAATTTCTCAAAAGCTTTTCCAGTGTCAATTGCATCATTTGCCATTTGAATTCCTTTTTCCCAGGACAAAACTTTATTTGATACTTTTAAACAAGCCGCGGAATTTAAAAGTACGATATCTCTTTTTGGGCCTTTTTCTTTGCCAGATAAAATATTTTTGGCAATTTCTGCATTTTCCAAAACATCACCACCTCTCAAATCATCAATTTTTACTCTTTTAAATCCAAAATCCTCAGGTTTAATCTTATAATTAAAAATATTTCCATTCTCAAGTTCATAAATTATTGTTTCTCCAGTATTTGTTATTTCATCAAGTCCACTTCCATGAACAACCATAGCATGTTTCAATCCTAAATTCTGTAAAGTCTCAGCATAAATTTCTAAAATATTTGGATCATAAATACCAATAACTTGAAAATCTGGACTTACAGGATTAAGAAGTGGGCCAAGTAAATTAAAAATTGTACGTATTTTCAAAGCATTTCTTATTGGCGCAATTTTTTTAAATTCCGGATGGAAATTTGGCGCAAACAAAAAAGCAATACCATTTTTCTCAATACATTGTTCAACCTGTTGCGGAGCTAAATCTATATTAACTCCTAAAGCTTTCAAAACATCAGCGCTCCCACACTTACTGGAAGCTGCTTTATTGCCATGTTTCGCAACATTAACCCCGCAGGCGCTAACTACAAAAGCCACGGTAGTCGATATATTAAAAGTAGCTGTGTCATCTCCCCCCGTACCGCAAGTATCCAAAAGACCTTCAGCTTTGAGATGGATTCTTAAAGATTTTTGCCTAAAAACATTGACAAAACCAATTAATTCATCACTGACAAAGCCTTTCGTTTGTAAAGCCGTCAAAAGTGCCGCCATCTCAATATCAGAGATTTCCCCTGCTAACATTGCTTCGGCTAAACTTTGACTCTCAGCTATAGTTAAGTTTTGACGATTAATCAGCTGTCTTAACAACTGAAATTTTAAAATTTCACTTTCCATAAATATTTTTTTTGCTAGAATAGTTCCAGTTTAGAAAATTTTTTCAGGAATTACCAATTTTTTGGTAAGTTTTTTTTTTCGATGAACACAAAATACATTTTCGTTACGGGCGGAGTATGTTCTTCTCTAGGTAAAGGCATTACCAGTGCTTCCATTGGTACCTTGATGAAAGCTTCTGGTTTAAAAGTTTTCAGCATGAAACTTGATCCTTATTTAAATGTTGACCCGGGGACAATGAATCCATTTCAGCATGGCGAAGTTTTTGTAACTAATGATGGTTCGGAAACTGATCTTGATCTTGGACATTACGAAAGATTTACCGATGAAAACCTTACGAATATGTCCAGTGTCACGACTGGCAAAATCTACATGGAAGTTTTGGCCAAAGAACGTAAAGGCGATTTCCTGGGAGGAACAATCCAAATTATTCCGCACATTACCAACGCTATTAAAGAAAAAATCTATACCGCTGCCAAAAAAAGCACGGCTGACATTATCTTGGTGGAAATCGGCGGCACGGTAGGAGACATAGAAGGTTTACCATATCTGGAAGCCATGAGGCAAGTTCGCCATGAAATCGGTAGAGACAATACGCTGTTTGTGCATGTCACACTTTTACCCTACTTAAAAGCCTCCAAAGAATTGAAAACCAAACCAACTCAAGCTTCAGTGCGAGATTTAAGATCAATCGGTATTCAGCCTGACATCATTATGCTCAGATCCGATTACAATATTAATAAAGATATCATTGGCAAAATTTCGCTTTTCTGTGATGTGGATCAAGATGCAGTAATTCCAGCTGTCACTGCTAAATCAATTTATGAAGTACCCTTAGAATTTGAAAAATACAAATTAGCCCAGCTAATCAACAAAAAACTGGATATGCCTCAAGTTGAACCAAATTTGCAAGATTGGATCGAATTGGTAGATAAGATCAAAAGCAAACCAGCAAATCTAAAAATTGCCTTGGTTGTTAAATATGGCGGACTTAATGATGCCTACCTCAGCGTCATAGAATCTCTCAAAATTGCTTGTTATCACAATAACAGGGAACTTGACTTGGAATGGATTGACGCCGAAAAAATGGAAAATAACGATGAAGATACTTGGCAAAGACTCAAATCATGCCAAGGAATTTTGGTGCCAGGCGGTTTTGGCATTAGAGGTACTAATGGCAAAATTATGGCCGCTCAATATGCCAGAGAGCACAAAACCCCCTACTTCGGCATTTGCTTAGGTCTGCAAATCATGACTATTGAATATGCCAGACATGCCCTAAAAGATCCTGAAATTACTTCGGAGGAATTTGACGAAAACAACGAATATCCACACAAACACATCATTCACTTTTTGCCAGGACAGAGTATTCACAGAGCTAAAGGCGGGACTTTGAGATTAGGAGCTTATAAATGTAAATTACTCCAAAACACCCTAGCCTATCAAATTTATGGCCAGGAAGAAATTTTAGAAAGACATAGACACCGCTATGAAATTAACAATGATTTTATCAAAAAATTAAAAAATAGTGATTATCAAGTTTCAGGCCTTCATGAATACGCAGATGGCAACTTGGTAGAAATAGCAGAACTAAAAAATCATCCTTTCATGATTGGGACTCAGTCCCATCCAGAATTTCTATCCAGACCGCTTCGTCCACATCCTTTATTTGATGCTTTCATTAAAGCGAGTAAAGGACAATAAAAAAACCGCCTCTTACTTTCCCCCTTGCTTCAACACATCGTTCTCTTCCACGGACCAAATATTTTTTTTCTGAATCAAACACTCACCAGATGGAAAAATACTTTTTGCGAGAAACATGGTGGCGATTTAAATGTAGAAATGCTTGAAGGCTCGCAAACTAAAAGCGCTGATATTATTGAAAAATCTGCTTGTCTGCCATTTTTGTCTGAAAAAAGACTAATAATCATCAAAAATTTCCTAAATGAAACAAACAAAGAAGATCAAAAAAAATTAACTGATAATTTAGACAAAATTCCTGATTTCACGGTGGTTATTTTTGCCGAATTCATGCCTCCCGACAAAAGAACCGCTTTATTTAAAAAACTAAGCAAAGACTGTCGAGTGGAATTTTTTGAAGAGTTGAACGATCTATCTTTAACCAAATGGATCATTGATGAAGTGAAAAAAAATAATGGACAAATTTCCGCCAATAATGCCAATTATCTCAGCATGTATGTTGGCAATGATTGTACGACTTTACATCAAGAAATTCAAAAACTCACTCTTTATAAAGGCAAAAATGAAATCAGCAAAGAGGACATTGAGAAGCTCACAAGCCCTGTCATTTCCATGTCGATTTTCAAACTAACCGATGCCATTGGCTTCAAAAAAACCAAAGATGCTTTGAATATTTTAGAAAAAATCATTTTAAGCGGGGAAGATTTGCAAATGGTCTTTCATATGCTGATCAGGCAATTTCGTTTAATCATTCTCATCAAAGAATTACAAAACCAGGGTCTGCCAAATGCTCAAATCGCTTCGCAATTGAAACAACATCCATTTATCATTTCCACCATTTCTAAACAAACCGTGCTTTATAAACCGGAAGAATTAGAAAAAATCTACGACAAATTGCTGGAGATAGAAATCACTTTCAAAACTGGCAAAATTTCTGTAACTGTTGATGACAAAAGAGAATTTATACTGGCTCTGGAAAAACTTGTCGTTAGTTTATGAAATATATCAAAAATTTGCACCAACAAGGTATAAAATATTATATTTAAAAGGTAATTATTAAATACCAATGCAAATAACCTTTATCACCAACCAGATTTCACAATTAAAAAAAGATGATTCCACCATGCAGATATTAAGAGAATGTGTAAATAGGAAACATAAGGCTTTTCTACTCGAAAAAGACTCAATCTCATGTAAAAACGGCATAATTTACGGACAAACATATGTTGGAATTGAAGCTTTAAATTATTTTTCAAATCAAAAAATACCCATAATACAAACTCGGGATTTAGCTAAAAATGATATTATCGCCATGAGACAAGATCCTCCTTTTGACGAAGATTATATCTATATCACCTACTTATTGGAATTATTAAAAGATAAAATTTTCATATTTAATGATCCAGTCGGAGTCAGAAATGCTAATGAAAAAATGTTCATTTTAAAATTCCCACAATATATCCCGCCAACTCTAGTAACTAGATCAGCTCAGGAAATTAAAAATTTTCTAAAACAATTCCCAGACGGCATTGTTATCAAACCTTTAAACAACAAAGGCGGTACAGGTGTTTTCTATCTACAGCAGCATGATGTAAACAAAAATGAAATTATTAAAATTGCCACCGATAACGGACAAAAATTTCTCATGGCGCAAAAATTTCTCAAAGCCATCAAAAAAACTGGGGATAAAAGAATTACTATTTTAAATGGTCAAGTTATTAATGCTTTCATCAGGATCCCTCATCAAGAAGATTTTCGGGGCAATGTTTGTTCAGGAGCCATCGCCCAAAAAACCAAAATTACTAAAAAAGATCTAGAAATAGTAAAAATAATTGCCCCAATTTTAAAGAAAATGGGCTTATATTTAGTAGGGCTTGATTTAATTGATGGCTATCTTACAGAAATCAACAGCACCAGCCCAGTCATTGGCAATACTATGTATCCGCAAACTGCGCCAAAAATTGTAGATTTTTTAGAGTCACAAGCTAAATTTGCAATTCCTAATTAGAAAGCTTAATTTAAAAAATAATCGATAAAATTAAAATATGCCAAAAAAATCTAAAAAAGCCTTATCCAATGAAGAACTTTTTGAAATGCTGAAAACTTTTATTGATGAAGAAATCAGACCTTATCTCCAATATGATGGAGGCGATATTGATATTATTGAATTCACCAAAGATCACGTTTTGCGGGTAAAACTGCAAGGTGCCTGCGTTGATTGTTTCAGCTCTACCGCAACGCTAGAGTGGGGTACCCAAGAAAGAATTGATTTGGAATTCAATGAGCCCCTGAAACTTGACCCGCCAATAATTATCGAAAGAATTGAACCTGATATAATTTAACCGGAACTAACTTTTTATTAATAAAATCTAAAATTTTCTACACTCCTCTAGCTAAAATAGAAATAAATGCATAACCAATCATCATCGTAACAAAAAATGTTGCACGAATTAAAATTTTGTTCCGCATATTTTTATTTTTTTAATTGATTTAACCTAAATAAAAATAGCACTATTTTTTTGTTCAAAGCAAGAGAAATTTTTAAAAATATTTAAAATCATTTGCGAACAAATAAATTATTCTTTATGTTAAAAATGGTATTAAATTTATAAATATTTTTTTATCATCATGAAAGTAAAAATTTCCAACAAAATTGGCATAGCCGAAATATTAATTCTTCCGATCATCAAAAATGGACATATCCATTTAAATCTCTCCAAAAACACTAAAAATCAAATTAATAATGCTTTGCAGACCAAAGATTTCACCGGTGATGAAGATGAAACTCTGATGATTTATGACGAAAACCCTAGCAAAAGAATTTTATTAGTTGGACTGGGCAATAAGAAAGATTTAAATTCTTTAAATTATAGACAGGCGGGAGGCAATGCTAGAAACGCTTTAAAAAAAATTAAAGCCGCTAGCGTGGAAATCGCCATGGAGCAAAAATACCTATGGCCTTTTCTGGAAGCGTTTCTATTGGCCGGATACAAATTTAATAAATACAAAACCGACATTGATAAAGACAAACATAATATCCAGGATATTTACATCCTTAATGAATCAAAAGACCTCAAGGATCTCCAACAAGAACTGGAAGAGATAACCCAAAATTGCCAAATGATGGATTATGTCCGAGACATGGTCAATGCGCCAGCGGAAGAAATGTCGCCAAGTGAACTTGTCGCTCAAGCCCAAAAAGTTGCCAATTTATCAACTAACATTAAATTAAAAGTTTTAGATCAAAAAAAATTAAAAAAATTAGGATTGAACGCCATCTACACTGTTGGCAAAAGTGGGAAATCAGGATCATATTTAATTCTGCTGGAATATAAATATCAAACTAAAAACAAAAACCCATACTCTTTTATCGGTAAAGGAATTTCTTTTGATACGGGCGGTTTACATCTCAAACCCAGAGATAATATTTCTGATATGCACTTAGATATGGCTGGTGCCGCTACGGTCCTAGGGTTATTCCACAAATTAGCTCTTAACAAAATCCCCGGATATTTCTTGGGAGTAATTGCCACAGCAGAAAACGCTATCGGCCCTGATGCCTACCATCCCAACGACATCATTAAAACCTATTCCGGAAAAACAGTAGAAATCAAGAATACTGATGCGGAAGGACGTTTGGTATTATGTGATGCTATTTCATATAGTAACAAACACTATAAACCAGCCTGCATCATTGACATTGCCACTCTTACAGGTGCCGCTACAGTCAGTGTCGGCGATGAAATCACCCCTTTCACCTCTAATAATTCAGATTTAACCAAAAAACTTTTATCAGCCGCCAAAAAAACTGATGATTTATTCTGGCAATTGCCTTTGGAAAAATTTCACATCAAAGCCACTAAAGGCAAAAATGCTGATCTGACAAATTTCACCAAACACATGCCCGGCCAGGTAATTATGGGCGCTGCCTTTTTGGCGAATTTCATTGCAGACAACACTCCCTGGCTACATCTCGATATTGCTTCCACTTCTTGGCAGGACAGAAAAATTCTTAGCTATATCCCTGAAGGTGGCACTGGCGTACCACTGTTAACGTTAATTGAATTAGTAAAAAAACTTGGTTAAGCTGTATGACTGTCAAAATTTCTATTTACATCTGCTTAAGTGAATTATAATATTGACACTCATGTAATTCATCTTAGTCTATGCCAATGCGCGAAATTTATAATACAGATAATCTCCTTCAAAATTTACCAGAAACAGCTAGAACTCATCTTGATTATCTTGACACCTCAACAAAATTTAGAAATTTTTATCAATTAGCATTATGTTTGACACCAGCAATTATTAGTATAATGGCAAGTTGTGGAACGTCTGATGATTATGATATTAATGATGCATCTCCTCCGCCTGACAACAGAATAATATTAGAGGAATTGAATTTGATCAGTGCTTATCTAATCCCCGATAGCTCCTCCACCATAAATTATCGTATATATTTATGCAGTCCAAGTGATCTAAGTGTATGTATTGATTTTACCGATTCCATTAATAATTGTATAAGCCAGGGCGTATTCTCCTCGGATGATTTAAAATTAAATAAAATATATGATGAAACTGGTAGTAATAAATTTAACATTTATTTTAATGCTTCCGAGTCGAGCTATTCGATTGATAAAGATAAAAAAGCTTTAGTGTTAAGTTTAGATACTTCTTTGAATATCCTAAGCTTATTTTCCACCTGCGCCCTACCATTAAATATAGAAGAGCGTCATTTAAATTGTGAAGAAAGTAATTCGAGCCTCAATGGCTCTTTGAATCCTACCGAATTAAAATACTGTTGCCATGCAGCCTTAAATGGGATAGGTGGTGATATTGATGCTTGTAAAGAGCCATATTTATATACCAATATGAGTTTCCAATCTTTAGCTCCAGGGCTTATCACGCAGTATATATTGAATAAAGTAGAGACCAATGAATTACTAGAGGATGAGTTACAGGGGGCATGTTTTTATACTAACCAAGCAACGGAATTAGTATATGATTACGAACTGGCAAGCCACATGTATGGTGGGGATTTCCCTACACAGCCAGATATTAATAATTTATGGAATAGTACCAATTCTTACGTACAATGGTTTTTAGATTCATACTGTTCTGTATTTAATTTTCCACCTACATGGGATCAGGATTTAGATGGATTCGGAGTGGACACTGGCGTACCATCTTCAGATTGTAATGATGCTGATGCGGCTATCAATCCAGGTAATTTAGAAAGAGAAGATGATACTGTAAATCTTTGTAATAATAAGAAAGATGATGATTGCGATGGAGTAGTTGATGGTAGCACTTTTTATGTAGACAAGGATGGTGATAAATCTGGAGATAACTCTTCCGGAATTATCCTATGCCCTAATTTTACGACTCCAGAGTATACTTTAATATCTGATTATAGCATGGTTTCAGAAATTACTTATCAAGGGTCTCCATATATAAACGTTAGTGGAGATTGTGATGATAACAATACTACAGTATATCCTAGCTACCCAGAAATATGTAATGGGATAGATGATAATTGTGATGGAGAAATTGATCTGAGCTGTGGTTCTGAAAATGACTATGATCTAGATGGTTTGACCACAACAGATTGTGCGCCTCACTATGCTCCCTGGTCAATTTGGGGATATTATGATATGGATGAAGATGGTTTTGGCACTGGTATTTCGTACTGTGCAATGTCTCCATTGCCGTCAAATATGTCTTCTATATCTGGAGATTGTAATGATATGGATTCAATGATCAATCCAGGATCTTTAGAACGCTGTCATAACTGGACAGATGATGATTGTGATGAAGCTACTGATGAAGCTGAATGCCAATAACATCTTATACTACTTCGCTTCACAATTTGTGTGGAGCTTCAATTTATCACATTTCCATAACCTCCTCCATCTGCCTAATTCTCTTCCCTATCAACTCTTTTGTCCCAATGTCTTTACGATGAAAAACTGGACCTGTAATTAAATTGACCGCTTGTTCACAAATTTTCTCAGCCTTTTCCAAATTTTCGGCAATACCAACAACTCCAATAGCTCTAGATCCACATAATTTCAAATCATTTCGCATCCCATCAACCGATGCAAAATAAATTCTCACATCTTTTGACATTTTTTCATAATCAATAAAAATTTTCTCACCTTTCACCGGCTTGTCAGGATAGCCTTGCGGCACCACATATTTACAAACAGTAGCCTTATTCTCAAACTGAACAACTTTTTTATTCAATTTTTCATTAACCATAGCCTCACAAATATCAACAAAATCACTTTTCAGCAAAGGCATAATATTCATAGCCTCAGGATCCCCCAACCTAATATTATATTCAATCAACTTAACTCCGTTTTTCGTAACAATAAATCCTCCATACATAAAACCTTTAAATTTAAAACCAGTTTCTTTTTCCAAAGCTTTCATCACCGCAACATTAATTTCATGAGCAGATTTCAAGTCCTGTTCAGTCAGAAATGGCAAACTCAAATTCGCATCAGAATAAGTCCCCATACCACCCGTATTGGGACCGCAATCGCCATCATAAGCCCTCTTATGATCCTGCACAGCTGGAAAATCAACAACCGTCACACCATCAACTAAACTTATCAAACTAAATTCCTGTCCAATCAATTTTTCCTCAATCACAACTTTTCCGCACTCTTTTACACAATCAACAGCATACTGATATCCTTCCTCTATTCCATTCAAATGGTCACCTGAAACTTTCACACCTTTCCCGCCCTTCAACGCATCATATTTAACAACAAAATCACCACCAAGTTCATCCAAAAACTCTCTAATTCCATCAACATGTTCAAAGGATTTAAACTTCGGATTTCCAATAATTTTATATTTCTCCAAAAGATTTCGTGTAAAACCTTTTGATGATTCAAGCTGAGAATTAACCTTATTCGGTCCAACTGTCTTAATTCCCAATTCTAATAAAAAATCTGCCATTCCATTTGCCAATGGATCTTCTGGCCCAACAATCACAAAATCAGGTTTAATTTTTTCAACAAAAATCTTCAAATCGTCAAAATTATTCAAACTATTCGTCATAAAATAATCTTCAGACATTTCCAAAATTCCAGGATTCTTAGCTGTTGCAAAAGTAAATAATAAAGTTTTCTGAGGACTTCTTTTTATAGCTTCTGCAATCGAATGTTCACGCCCACCACTACCAACAAGTAAGATTTTTTTCATAATTAAATATCAACTTAAAATATTATGAACTTTCTGAAGAACTTCATTTAATTTTTCTTTTTTAATCACAGCAACTTTTGCTAAAATAATACTTTTTTCAACTGTCATTATATCACCACATTTAATATATGATTTTTTCAATATCTCTCCCTTTACAATATCTCTTTGATCTATTTCAAGTTGAAATTTATTTAAATTCTCTTGAGTAGTTATTGCTACAGTGACTACATCAAGAGATCCCATATTAAAGACATCATTAGAAATTACTAAAGCAGGTCTTTTTTTATAAGCAGAAAAATCTGTATAAGGGAACTCAAATAATATAATCTCACCTTGTTTTATGTTCATATGGATATATTTTCATTAAAAATATTATCATCATTTTCAGATTTCCAAAAAGCAAAACTTTTTTCTGCAACTGCAAATCTATCAGCTTGGGATAATTCAGGAAAATCCTCAGGCTTTTCAGTAATTTTAAAAGGAATTCCTTTATTTATAATTATCTGCTGAAAATAAATTTTGATAGCTCCACTCATATCAAGACCCAATCCATCCAAAATTTCTTTTGTTTGATTTTTTATTTTTTCATCTATACGAATTTGTACCGTAGTCATATAAAAAAATTAATTATAATCTACAATTAGTATAAATACTCAGTAATGACAATGTCAATACGTTTCATGAAAACTTTAAAACTTTTTATAAACTTCCATCAACTCTTTATCAAAACTAAAAAGTTCAAAATTACGATTTTTTGAAACAATAAGCAAAGATAAATCCACCATTGAGAGTTTTGTTCTTTGATATGGGAAATTATTTACTATTTGGCTAAATTCATCAAGAAGTAAATTTACTATTTCTATATTTTCACTATTATTTAAAAAATCAATAAATTGCTTTGATATTTCAGCTCCTTCTTTTAACAATAAAACCGTTCCAATTTCAAAAAGCACATGCTCTGAAATACAAAACCCATCTAATTTTGACAAAAATTCAATTACCTTTTTGTGATGTACATCTTCTCTACGAAAAAAAGCAATTAAAATATTTGAATCCAATAAAACTTTTTTATTTATCATAAAGTATTTTATCTATTTTGCCTGCTAAATTACGTTCTTTTTTATTTTTGGAATTAAACTGCGCTAATTGCAAAAATTCCTTATAACTATATTTTTTCTTTTTTTTAAGGTTATAAAATCCACTTTCTTTCACATAAGGCTTATATCTTAACTCATTATCAACTATATTTACTTCAAAAAATATCTCATCATATTTATCTCTATATTCTTTCGGCACATATATCTGTCCGCTTTTTGATAATCTTACTATTTGCATACAAAATTTTTACTATACAAATATTGTATAATACAAAAACATTAAAAACAAGTTTTTTTATTATTAACAAAAAACACCATATTGCAGGATTAGAATCTTAAAAATAAAATTACATAAAAATTATTTTAATGCCTTTGCCTGTGTTTTCTTATTTCCTCCTCCACATAAGGCAACAGTACTGGCAAATGTTCTTCTAACATTTTCTATACAGCTATCTAAATCTCTTTGCGCTGATTGTCGTAAAATTTGTTGTTGATTAGTGGTTAATTCATTTCTATGAAAGATACCATTTGGCAAATCTCCTCCTCGATCCACAGCTTCTTGGTAAGCTTTACAATTTTTAGCCCAATTCCCGTCATTGTAGAGAATATAATTCTTAGATGGATCAAATAATTCTCTTATATTATCTTGTATAGCACCAGCATCTTTTAAAGATTGTTTACATTCTTTTATTTCTCTTCCAGTTACTGTAGTTATATCACTACTTATTATATCTATAGCTTCATCATCTAAATTATAATTTATAAAAGACAAACATCCATTAATTTCAGGTTGCCCAAGTTCATTACATATTGAATGCCAATCAGTTGCTTTATTTTGTGCATTTGAAGATACAGTTACAGTTAATGGATCGCTATCTGTTGATTTTGACAATGCATTTGTCCATGCCTCATAAGTTATATCATGTCCAGATAAAATTAAATTAACAGGCTGTGTACCAGGGAATACAACTGTGTCAAAAGTAACTTTTGGAGTTGTACTAGTCATAGCTCCTTCTGGCATAACTACTGCCTGACACTCTGATTTTATACAATACAAAGCGCCTAATCCATAATCAACAGTATTTATTAAAGTAGCTTGAACAGATAATTCTCCGACACCTAATTGTAGAGGACCACATTTTTTTCTTTTTTTAAATCCATTATCTCTATCTGATCCCAAACATTCTTTCAAATCAGTTAAAGTTTTACCTTCGACCGTAATTATTTGAGGAAAAGAAATAGCTTCACCTCCCTTCACTGGTTTTTCAGTGGGAGGAGGAAGTGTAGACCCGCTTGTTTCTTCACTAACTGATTGAGTCGGAGATAAAGTTGGATCAGCTAATCCTGTTTGAGCCTGTTGTGCATTTGATTGATAAGTGTCATACATTTGTATCCCTGCCCCAACAATCATTCCTGCAGACCCAATTCCTACCAATGGCCAAATCCAGCGATGTGAGGAAGTGGAAGGAGAGGATGGAGTTTTAAGCTGATGTTCTCTTTCTGCTAATGGAGAAACGGCTACTGGTAATTCATTTTGTTTTTCAATATGGAATGGTAAAGCTGAAGCTGGAGCTGGAGCTGGAGCTGGAGCTGGAGCTGGAGCTGGAGCTGGAGCTGGAGCTGGAGCTGGAGCTGGAGCTGGAGCTGGAGCTGGAGCTGTCACTACTTCAATCAATAATTCAGGCTCTCCTTCAGTAGATGCAGTTGTTTCTGGCCTTCCATCTTTTACCACCTCAGTTAAGAGAACAACATCTTCATCTCCATTTCCATCTCTATTCCCACTCTGTTCAGATAACATGACCATTGATTCTTCTTCCAATGTTAATACTTCTTCTGATTCAGACTCATCTTCTAAATCAGGTGAAACAGCTATAATTAGCGCTTTTAAAGAATTATCAACGAACTCTCTTATATCTGTGCTAACAGTAACAGGTCGGCCATCCCTTATAATAAGGAAAGGTATATCTGCATTTTCTTGTTCAATCTCTGTTTTTCTGCTTGCTATTAATTCCTTTACTTTAGCTTCTGTTTTTGCTCTTTCTGCTACATCCATTAAATTTACAATTTTTGTGGCATCTTCCAGCCTATGACCATTTAATTTTAAGACCACCATTGTTTGATTACCGCATTTCATTCTATTTAAAATATCATCCATCATGCGTGCTGGCTTCACCAAAACCTGATTACTATTATACCTTTCTTCTCTCGGGATAGATTCATCACAAAACCTATCTTCAACGTCTTCAGATACTAATTTATAACACAATTCTATAAACTCTATAATTGCATCATAATCAGAACCAGTTTCCGCACTGATATTTGCTGCGTATTTCTGTTTTTTTTCAGATATTTCCTTAGCGCCTTCTCTTATTTTTTTACCAATATAACCAAGCGCATTATTTTCTGTTATCTTTAACTTATCACCGTTTAACTTTGTTCCTTCTGTAAATTTGGCTCTCATTAAATCAGAATCAATTATTTCCAACCCAATTACACCCAAAGCATAAGCATCTGTTGCAAAGGTTGGCTTATCTGATTCTTTCAACATCCATGGGATATATTTAGGTGTCCCAGTCATCAATTTTTTCTTACGTTTTTTTATACGTTCAGGAGTCGTACAAAATGAATTGTCTCCAAGTTTACCTGTATCAGCCTCATTATTACCACCCAAAAATATATTTTCAGGTTTTAAATCTCTATGTATTTTACCTCTTAAATGTTTATTTTTAACTTCTTCCAAAGCTGTACCCAATGATCTCATTTGAAAAAAACGAGTTTTTTTTGCTCGGTCTTCAACAGAATCATCTGTTTTTCTTTGCCTTAAAAATTTCCTTAAAGTATTTGCTCTTCTAATGTATTCCATTTTTTCCATTAGCCCTCCGCAGTCAGATCCTTCCAGCCCACACAATCCTACTCCAACCCACTTTGTTTCTACACTTGCTGGATTATTAACAGAAAATGGCAACTCTTCTTTAAGACTTGTTAAGTCAAACAAACACGCTCTAGGACTTGTACAATCAAACCATGAAAATTTTAATACATCATCTGTTGGCCTTAATACAGAACATTTAATATCTGGACTCCATAACCTAAATGCTTCCGCAACAGCTCCTTTACCCAAAAATCCTCCAGCATATATCTCTAATTCACCTTCTTTCACTTTCTTAAATATAGATTGATTCGATAGAAGTTTTTCAATAGCTGCTCTTGTTTTTACACCTGGATGACTATATGGCCTTTCATCAGCATCAGCATCATCCTCACCATTGACATCTCCTACATATATCGTAGCCTTATCTAAGGTAGCTAATTTAGCTATACTACTATCAGAATCAAGCAAAACCGATGGTATAAAGATAGGTCTTCTATTATATTTTAAAGCTTCATCTAACGCGGTGGATTTTTGGCTGGTTTCCATAAATTATAAAATCTTTTTTATAGAAAAGATACCATTATATATGTTTTTTATTTTTTGTCAATATGTTAAACTTTTGTTAAACAGATTAACGTAATAGTACACGAAAAAGCAACAAAAAGAGTTTCAAAAATAAAAATCTTTTGTCCAAAAAATGCTTTTGTGCAATACTTATAATAATTAATCTTCTCTCTATGCCCGACTACCTATATATAATCATTGCCAGTTCTGTTTCCTTGCTCACTATTCTGCTGGCCCTGGCCCTTATCTACTTAGTTTTTATCCTGCGCGATGTCACCAAAATTGTTGATCAGGTCGATGAAACCGTGAACAAAGTGCAAGACTGCCTGCTCAAACCCATCGCTTTGACCAACCAGCTCTTACAAATAATCAGGTCGATTTTAGAATCAGCCAACAAAAAGGTCCGAAACAAAAAAGAATAAATATAAAATTTGACAAATTACTCGTTTTAGCTATAATTTCTTATCCGTAAATTAATCATTGCGTATGGGAAATTTCGAAAAACATTATCATAATAATAATCTAAGAGACGCTAATAAGTTATTAGGAATAGCAACTGCTGTGCTAACTTTTTTGTCTGCGTGCCAGATGCCACGAACTCCAGAAATAGTGGATTCATCAGCAGAAACAAGACAAAATTTGGCAGTAAAAGCTATAACAAGAACAGGGCTTGTCCATCCAAATGAAGATAAGACTTTTGCGGTTGATGGTTTTGGTGATCAAGAATGGTGTTGGGTTGATGGAAGACTTCAGAGAGCAAATGAAAATATCTGTGATGATCAATTGCTAGATATAAATCCAACTAATGGTGATGATGACACTTTCCCTCCGGAAGCCAGCGTCGCCTCCATTCAGTAATCAAAATATTTTTCAGGAAAACCTATTCCCCTTCCCCCAGCTGCCCTTCCAAAACATTCTCTAGAGTAGCCTGTGGTTTTTGCCAATTGGCTGGGGCATTTGATTCTTCTTTACCTTCAAAATCTAAAAAATATTTATTATTATAAGCATACCAAAGTTGATCTACTTTATATTCATGCGTCAAAAAGTAATCAAAAACAATAGTATCAATTCCTTGTTTCATAACTCCATTCTCAATATACTCACCCATCGTGCCATCAATAGGCACCCACACCTGATTACTTTCATCATAATATTCTCCAAAGGCATGACCACCTTTTTGCCCCTCACCAAAATCAACTTCCGCTAAGACTACTCGCATATTATCTGGACTGTAGCCCTTAACAATTAAAGCTGAAACCAAAAAATTCGCCTGCTCTGAGCAATCACTTTTAATGACTTGCGGACCAGGATTCAAGACAGGCGTAATAGTCAAAAGTTCCTCAGGCGTAAACCAGTAATCACTCTCAGATGCCACTTTGCCACCACTTTCCACATAATATGGGATAAATTCGCTATCCGCAATCCAAGCCACTTTTTGCAATACAAAATCCAAAATATCCTGATAAGAATTTAATCCTGCCACAATTTTTTGCAGATCTTGCGACTCAGGAGTGACATATAATTGGTATGGAGATAAAACTTCAAACTGTTCTCCTTGATCTTCTCTTTCCTGCATTCTCTTTTTTAACATCTCATTCAAAAAAATTTTATCGCTGACATCTTTGGCCAAAATCGCTTTACCGATATTGCTTTGGGCAAATTTCTTAATTCGGTCAGAAGCAAAATCAATTTTTAAATTAGCTATTTCACTCTTAAATTCAATTGGTTTGACTAATTTAAGCACGCAACTATTATCTTGCAATGCCTCGCCTTTTTTATAAGGCATTTTCGCAATAACAAAAATAAAACTATCAGAACTAGCTTGCAAAGTGATTTGACTATCGGAAGTTAATACCCTTTCCGCTGCACAATCACTACTTTTTTTTAATTCAAAACCCATTGGTAAAGGAATATCGCTATCTTTGATTCTCCCAATTAATTTATCTTTCAACGGACTTTTGTTGTTCTTCAAAAGCTCTAATTGTGGCTTGGTATTTTTGACTGTTTCTGCTGGTTTTTGATCACCACAGGCACTTAAATTTAATACTAATAAGCAAAGAAAAATGCTTAGAAAAAAATTTTTCATTTTTTTGCTAAATTAAATTTTAAAAAGTTATCCAGCCAACGCTTTCACCCCTGGCAATTCTCGGCCCTCCAAAAACTCCAACATGGCTCCACCACCCGTTGAGACATGATAAAACTTTTTCTCATCAATCTTAAACCTTTTTAAAGCATCGATTGTTTCTCCGCCACCAATTATTACCTTGCCTTTAGCAATTGCTAACGCTTCAGCAATTTTTTTTGTCCCTTTCGCAAAACATTCGCATTCAAAAAGCCCCAATGGTCCGTTCCAGATAATCATGGCGGATTTATTAATCACATACAAATATTTCATGAGCGTAGTTTTGCCAATATCCAAAATTTTCATATCGCCTTCCACATCCTCTACCGGCAAATTTAAGGTTAGAGCTTTATCATTCATCTCACTTGCCACCACGGCATCGCTTGGAATTACAAATTTATCTTTATAAACTTCAGCACTCAACATAATTTCTTGCGCAGTTTCTAATTTATCCTCCTGATAGAGTGATTTTCCAATATCAAAACCCTGCGCAAATAAAAAAGTATTGGCAATGCCTCCGCCCACCAAAATATTATCTGCCTTATGAATAAATTCTTTTAACACGCCAATTTTAGTGTCAATTTTGGCTCCACCAATTATCAAAGTTAAAGGTTTTTGGGGATGATCTAAAACTTCAGTCAAAACCTCAATTTCTCTTTGCAACAAAAGTCCGGCATAACTTGGCAAAAGCTTAGCAATACCAACAATTGAAGCATGAGCTCGATGGGAACAGCCAAAAGCATCATTAACATAAATATCCGCCAGTTTCGCCCAAGCTTTAGCCAGTTTTTCATCATTTTTTTCTTCGCCAGGATCGAATCTGACATTTTCCAGCATAGCGATTTTGGCTGAGTTTGGTATTTCTTTTGGCGCTACTTCTTTCGATTGCCAAATTGTTTCTTTTAAAATTTTTTCTAAATATTTAGCGATAAATCCTACCCGTAAATCATCAATAATTTGTCCTTTGGGCCTACCAAAATGCGTGGCAAGAATAATCTGTTTTGCTCCTTTTTTCAACAAATATTTAATGGTCGGCAAGGCAGACATAATTCTAGTATTATCTGAAATAAGGCCTTGGCTATCCACTGGCACATTAAAATCTACTCTAAGCCAAACACGTTTATTTTTGAGGTTTACTGATTTTAAATTCATAATAATAAAATTACTGATTATTTATATACTCCGTAGCTTTAGCATTAGCATCTTTTCATGGTCTCCATCATTTCAAAAATAGTTCTGACACCAATATAGCCTTTGTTTTCATGCCAATTTTTAAGGGAAGCCCTCGCTTTGGCATGCAAAATATCGCGCACCATCAACACCTCAAACACAATCGGAATTTCAAAATCCAACATCACTTGCCGCACTCCATCTACCATGGCCCGACAAAGCATTTCATAGTGATCAGTCTGGCCTTTAATCACCGCCCCCAAAGTCAAAATCGCATCATATTTCTTGCTTTTGGCTAATTTTTTACAAATTAAAGGAATTTCAAAAACTCCAGGAACTTCCACAATTTTGACATTTTTCACGTTAAATTTCATTTCTTGCAAATATTTCAAAGCGCCTTTGAGTAAATTACTGGTAATTGGCAGATTAAAATTAGAATAAACAATGGCTATCCTCATATTTAGGTAAATTCAACAAATACATATTTATTTTAGCGATTTTTAAAATTTTGTATACCCCATCACGCATTCGCATAAACAACTGATCTCAACTGACGTAAATTTTCAAAAGCACGCCATAATTGAGGACTGGTATTTTCCTTAGTAAATTTATCAATACGATAATGGAAATGGCTGAAAGCATTTTGCATATTCAATTGCGCTTCCGCCGCATTATTCGCTTTGACCGTTACCCAGCCTAAATAGTCATAACCTTCAGGCGGCGCAAAAATCGCATCGCCTTCTTGTTTAAATAGTTGAAAATCGTATAAATATTTTTTACCATAAATATCTTCGTTTACGTTAAATGTTGCTAAATGCCCTGAAAAATCAGGCAAGAAATATTGACCCATTAAATACATGTTTGGCTTAGCTCCACGCTCAATTCTACCCATATCAATGCCTAAAGCGATTTTGGCGGCGTTTTCCACCAAATCACAGCCCCACGCCCCTTTCACAAAACTCCAAACCTCATCGCCTCCCATTCGTAAATTCACTTCAATCGGTACGGCTCCATTCTTCGTAGACTTGGCTTCAAAATGAATGCAACCGTTTTTCACTCGCAGTTTTTCCAAAGTAGACTTGGCCATACTAATCAATTCATCCTGATTGTTACCTGGTAAAAGAGAAGGAATAATCTGTCCGGTCTCCACGAAGTAAGGCTCACGGGTCTTAAAATTATCAGTAATTGAGTAATATCTAATTTCGCCATTTTGGACCAAAATATCAATATCCACTTCATCACCATCAATGTACTCTTCCACCAAAATATCTGACTCGCGAATCACAGCTTCCTCTCTTTTGCACAAATTATCTTTTAAATAATTATAAAATTTCACTAATTCATAAGTGTTTTCAATTTTGATCACGAACAAGCTTGCCGCTCCGCAAGTTGGTTTAATGACACAAGGAAACGTAAAATTCCGCGCAATATAATCCAAATCCTCCTTGTTTTTGATCAATTTATGCTTAGGCGCTGGCAAATTATTGTTACGACAAAATTCCCGAAATAAATACTTATTTCTGACCTGAGAAGAAATAGTTAAAGGGATGCCAATAAAACCAAATTTATCCACAATTTTGGAAGTCAACACTACATCCTGCTCCCAAAAAGTTAAAGCCCCTTCAATTTTCAGATCCGGATGTCTCACCATAAAGCGTTCTACCGCTGTTATGGCTTCCGCATGATTATTGTTATCGGCAATAATAAAATGATCAACTAGACTTTCCGCCCAATTCTTTTCTTTGTGAAGGGCGATAATTTTCAAGCCTAATTCTTTTAATCTCTCAACGATAAATTTCTTTTTAATAGAACCGGTATTAACCAACAAAATTGTTTTACCCTGTAAAGAGTTTATAACTTGCATAAATAAAATTTAATTTATTATATAATTTTATAACTTAAATGATTAAAAGCATCTTGCATATTGCTTTCCGCTTCCTGCGCGTTATCACCTTTCACCGTTACCCAGCCCAAATAATCATACCCATCGGGCGGAGCCATAACTTTGTCGCCTTTTTTCCAAAACAACTGCAAATCGTATAAGTATTTTTTTTGGCGCACTCTTTCATCCAAATTACAGTAGGCCAAAACCCCAGACTTATTCGGCAAAAAATATTTACCCATCAAATAAGTCAATGGTTTCAAGCCTCGTTTAATTTCGCCCATATCAATTCCCAAAGCAATTTTGGCCGCATTTTCCACCAAATCACAGCCCCACGCCCCTTTAACAAAACTCCAAACCTCATCGCCTCCCATCCGCAAATTTACTTCAATCGGCACGGCTCCATGCTCACTAGACTTTGCTTCAAAATGCATACAGCCATCAGTAATATGTAATTTACTCAAAGTATCTTTAGCCATAACAAAAAGTTCGTTTTGTCTTTTTTTAGATAAAATTGATGGAATAATTTGTCCAGTTTCCACAAAATATGGCTCTTGAGTTTTAAAATTATCAGTAATCGAATAATACCTAATCTCACCACCTTGAATCAAAATATCCATATCCACTTCATTGCCGTCAATATATTCCTCCACAAATAATTCTGATTCTCTAATAAATTTTTCTTCATCGCTATTAATATTACTTTTGATAAATTCAAAGGTTTTTTTCAAATCCGCTTGGCTTTCGATTTTGACCACCCAGCAACTAGCCGCTCCCAAAGTCGGCTTCATCACCAAAGGAAAGGTAAAATTTTCAGACACATATTTCAAATCAACTTCATTTGTAATCAATTTATGTTTTGGCGCGGGGATATCGTGTTGACCGCAAAATTCTCTAAAGAGATACTTATTACGAACCTTATTAGCAACTTTCCAAGAAATTCCCTTAAATCCATATTTATCAACTAATTTGGAAGCCAACAAAACATCATGTTCCCAGAATGTCATCACCCCGCCAATCTTAATTTCAGAATGAACTTTCATAAAATTGGCAATATCTTGCAAAGCTCTATCATGATCCTCATTGTCAGTAATTACCCAATGATCTATGCAATCCTCCGCCCAGTTTTTAGTTTTATTAACCACCACCAAATTTAACCCAAGCTCTTTCAACCGCTCCAGAATAAATCTTTTTTCATGAGGACCAGTGTTCAGTATTAGTATTGTTTTACCATGTAAAGTCTCGCTCATATTTTTAAAAAATATTTAAGAGTGAATTTTAGAAATTTCATAATTGATTAAGCCCAAAGCTTCTTGTAAATTTTGCTTCGCTTCATATTCTGTATCCCCTGAAACAGTGACAAAACCCAGATATTCATAACCATCTGGAGGCACTAGCAAGGTATCACCTTCTTTTTTAAAAAATTCTAATTTTTGCAAATAACTTTTCTGATGAATACGCTCATCAACATGCAATCTTTTCACTACGCCTGAATGATCAGACATCAAATCAAATCCAGCAAAACATTGCTTGGCTTGTGATGATTTAATCACTTTAACATCTTCTCCCAAAGCTATTTTTATTGCCTGTTCAATCAAATCAATACCCCATGCCCCTAATACAAAATCTCTCACTTCATCCCCCCCCATGCGTAAATTTACTTCAATCGGCACCGCCCCTTCCTTTGTCGATTTAGCTTCAAAATGGATACAGCCATCAGTAACAGAAAATTCCTTCAACACTTTCACCGCCATAGCATACAAATCATCCTGTTCATCAACAGGCAGCCGTGATGGAATATTAAATCCTGTCTCAATAAAATAAGGTTCACAAGTTTCTAAATTATCAGAAATAGAATAAAATTTAACCTCACCATTTTGAATCAAAATATCAATATCCACTTCACTGCCGCTAATATATTCTTCGACTATAATTTTGGCATCTTTCGTTACATATTGTTTATTGGCAGGCACCTTCAATCTTATCGCTTCATATTTTTCAATTAAATCATCTTTATTGTCAGCCTTGATCACAAAGGCACTGCTTGAACCATGGGTAGGCTTCACTACCACCGGAAATGTCAAAGTGGTGAGCGCGGTGTGCAAATCTTTTGCTGAATCTATCAAAACACACTTGGGCGCATGTACATCATATTTCTCACAAAATTTTCTAAATAAAAATTTATTCTTAAAATTTTCTACCACTACCGATTTAAGGCCCTTAAGACCATATTTATCAGCAATTTTGGCGACCAATAACGGTTCGTTATTGTAACTTTCACAAAATGTAATAACTCCATCAATTTTCACTGCTGGATGCAAAGTCAAGAAATCTGACAAATCATGCAAAGCTTGATCATGATTAGAAACATCAGTAAAAATCCAGTGACTGATATAAGGCTCAGCCCAATTGATCTGTTTATGTAAGACAATAATATTTACACCTAATTCTTTGATGCGTTTCAAAATGAACTCTTTGCTTGGAAAACCGGTATTAACAAGGAGAATAGTTTTATTATTAGCCCCCAACGGGTCCGGAGGAGGTTCTTCGTTATTTATATCAACTATCATATAAAAAAAATACTTCTATAAATTTATTTACTCCTTTGTATATATTTTGCAAGAGATTTTAAGTTAAAATGATCCAAATCAAAATTTGAATTTTTAATTATTTTCTGTTAGATTGTACTCTTCTTTTTTTAAAAAAATTTTTAAATTATGGAAATTATAAGTCATGAGTCTCGTCAATCTTCCAGTCAGTCACTAATACCTCCTCTTAATATACAAAATTTAAGAGGCATATTGAAAACATATCCTGAAGTATTTTTAAACACACCTGTAATGCTAACTCACCTCGCTAATTTAGTTGACAGTTGTGGAGAAGGGCTTCCATTAAATATGCATTTAGAGGCGGAATTTAAGAAGCTATGGGCGACAATTATTGGGAAAAGCAGGCAGGATCTTCGTGAATATTTAGTGAAAATTTTCAAATCAGATATAATAGAATTTACATTATTTCCTGATTTACTACGAAAATTTGCAGATATATTAAGAAAGGCAAATGACAAGGAAACAGATGATATTTTTGAAAATTAGTAAAAACCAGAATCTAGAATTTATTATAATTATCCGTCAAGATTTTCATTCAAAATCTATTCACGATAAATCTTTTCGATACTATTAATTACTCCTCTAAATTTGTATCTCCAAAAGATATTGGTAATAATTCTTCAATATCATTTTTTACCAAAACATTACCTGTACTGGAAACCATAATAAATCTATGCTCCTCTCCTGGTTTTGCAAAATCTCTTAATGCTTGACGACATCTGCCACAAGGAGCGGTTGGTATACTGGATTCAATCCCGGCAGGTTTACCGATAGTCACTATTTTTTTGAATTTTTTCTTATCTCCTTCTAATTTAGCTAAAGCTATTCGTTCAGCGCATATACCATCTCCATTGCTTCTTTCACCATTAGCGCCCACATAAATTTCCCCTGTTTCAGCCTGTACAGCCGCGCCAACTACAAAACGGTAATGCTTGCTTTGAGCCATAGTTTCCATTGCTTCTCTTGCGCTTCTTACCAATTCCTGTTCGTCTTCAGGTAATTCATCAACAGTTAAATATGGCTTATAATTGATTGACACACCTTTTTCCTCTATATCTTTATTAAGATAATTCATAACAATTCGTTCTGCATTACCGGAAAATTTCTTTAATTCTTCAGGCGTTGAAGTAATTTGATCGCCATTAAACCGATTTACAATTACTGTGCATATAACCGCCGCCGGTATACCTGCTGCTAAACAAAAAGCCGCTATTTGTAACGCTTCCATTTCTATATTTCTTACTCCAGCTTCATAAGCTTTATGCAAAAACGCCATAGCTTCTTCTGATGTATATAGTGGTTTTAGAGCGCCATCAAGACGTCCCTGCTCTTCATAAAAACCGTCACAACTCATGGTTTTACCCATCACAGTTACTATATCTCCTCGCGCCGCAAATATTCTCTCAGTTAATGCTCGATTTATTTGTGTCGGACGTTTCACTTTTTCCCCAAAAATTGTTCTTTCATCTTCAGCTTTAAGTTCACCATTTACCGCTTCTGAAGTAACTACTACTGTACCTGGTTCCACTCCCAAACTACCAGAAGTACCTATTCGAATATACTCATAATAGGGACATTTAGCGTGTTCTAAAAGTTTGGTTATTTCATTCAAAGGAAGACTAGCAGATGGAGCTCCAATTCCATGGGATACGATTAGAATCGGACCTACTTTATACAATGAATATCTTTCTTTTGTGCCAATTGGCTGTAATCCTCCAAATGGCAATTCAAATCCAAATTCTTTTACTAATTGTTCCGCAAAATTCTTTACTCTATCAGCACTCCCAGACATACAAACATATCGCACATCTCCAAACATTCCTTTGAGAGGCATCGTATTATTCAAGCCTAAATGATGTAAATAATCCACATCTAATTCTTTTAAATAAGGATTTTGAACTGATTCTGCTATCATAAAGGTAAAGTAAAAAATATTTATTAATTTTGAACAGGTACCATTCGAGAAATATTTCCATTTCTTGATTCCACTAAAATCTTTTTAATTATATTTAATAATTCAACCTTCATTTGATTAGCTTTCCTTTGTACTTCTTCTCCATCTAATTGAGCAACAAAACCATTTGGGCCTAAAGATGCCGCATAATTAGTTAAAACACTAAAAAATAAAATCAAATTTTGGAAAGCAGGATGTTTTTTTGATTGCATTGCATGAAAAATTGTTAACAATTCATATACTGTAGACATACCTACAACGCCTCTTGCCTGACCTTGGAACCATTCGTTAAGTCCATTTTGTTGTTGTCCTTGTCGCCAAAAATTTTCAAGTCTTGCGCGCATATCCAAAACAGTAGCAACTGTTTCATAATTTGGACCAGGGGCTCTAAAATAAATACCATCTGTTACAGATCCACATATTTCTCTAGCTAAATCTAATATTTTTTCATGAAACGCTACATTATACATTGCAGTAACAGAAGGAAATCTTACACCACACTCTGATTCATTTTTTCCTTTTAATGGATTATTATCTCCACAATTAACTTCCAAAAAATCATTAATCAACATAATAGAAGGTTCTTTTAATGTATTTGGAGTAAGAATCCCAGCCGCATTTGAACCAATAATAGTTTGCACTCCTAATAACTGCATCAATCTCAACCAAATAATTGCTCGTTTAGGATCAGTGCCTTCATATAAATGTTCTCGGCCATCTTGAACTATAAGTGGTTTATCTCCTAAACCTACAATCGGACCTATGATAAGTCTTTTTTTGTGTCCAGTATCATTTTCACCAGAATCTCTGCCAAAAAGTATATATAAAAAAGCCCTTACTTGATCAGACCAACCAATTATTCCAGCTTCTTTTAATACGTCTTCATAAGTCAAAATAATAGGACCGCTAGGTTCACCAGCCTTTTCGATATTCATATTTTCTTCTGGAATGGCACCAGAACCAGAACCTATAATGATGGCTTCATCTATTTCGTCAAAATTAAGACCATGATCTTCTCCCCTTCTTACCACAACATCTCGTAAACGACTTACAGAATCATATCCATATTTTTCTTTAGTCATAAACCATCATTTGATTAAAAAATAAGAAAAAAATTTATCATTTAATCAAAAAAAATACAACTAATTTTTGCAATTTTATTTTTTTACTTTCAATTAAAATTCTTCACACTTAAATCAAATTAAACAAATATCCAATCAAAATAATACCAACGCCAACTGTGCCAAAAAAGATTGTTAGAAGTTTCATGGAAATAACTTTTTTGAGCATTATTGCTTCAGGCAGTGATAATCCAGCTATAGCCATCATAAAAGCTAAGGCTGTTCCAAGAGGTATTCCTTGAGCTGTCAGAGCAAAAATAATTGGTACGAGAGTGGAACATCCTGCATAGATTGGAATGCCTATCAAAGTTGCTATAGGTACTGCCAAAAACGAATTAATTGCAAGATATTTCTGGAAAAAATCTACTGGCACATAGCCGTGAATCCCAGCTCCTATTGCTACACCTATTAATATAACTATCCAAAGTTTTTTGAAAGTTGTTATACTTTCAGTAAAAGCAAATTGGAATTTACCCTCAATAGTTTTTGGCAAATAAGTTAAAGATAATTTTTCACCTTTATTATTTCTAAATTTCAAAATTACTTCTTTCTCAAGATTCATTTTTCCAAGAATTAAACCTGCAATAACACCTAAAAAAATTCCAGCTAAAGCATATAAAATTGCAATCTTCCATCCAAAAGTTCCACCCATAAGAACAAAAACAACCTCATTTACAAGCGGTGAAGTAATTATAAAAGAAAAAGCAATTCCAAGTGGTATTTCCGCCTCCAAAAAACCTATAAAAATTGGAATTGAGGAACAAGAACAAAATGGAGTAACGGCACCAAGAATTGACGCTGACAAATTACCGATTCCAAATCTTTGTTTAGCTAATGTTTCTTTGATTTTATGTGGTGATAAAAAAGTACGAATAAATGCAATAACAAAAACTACTATTAAAATTAAAAAATAAATCTTAATTGTATCGTAAACAAAAAAATTAACACTACTAGCTATTCTTGAACCACTATCAAAATTGAGGAATGAATAAACTAACCAATCAGCAAATTGTTGAAGCATATTATAATTTAATGAATATTCTTTTATCTACAGCAATCATTATTTGACTTGCAACATTTTTTCTCTTTACTTTGAACCTTGCAATCATTACCAGAACAACAACTTTGACTATTATTCTTGAAAATATTTTTTATAAAATTAACAGCAGAGAATTCTTGACTCAAATTTTTGGATAAACATCCAGGACAAATAAATTTATCACTTGTTCCCTCTTCTTTTTCTTGAATTGTTGCTTGAATCTCAAAAATATTTGCACAATCCAAACATTTATAAGTGTATGTTGCCATATATTTTAAATTATTAATATTTAAAGAATAATGTATCCACTTTCCTTCTCTTCTTCCTATTATAATTTTTTGTTTCTTTAGTATTCCTAAATGATGAGAAACAAGATTTTGTGACAAATTTAAATGTTCAAATATTTTACAAACACATTTTTCACCTGAAATAAGATAAAAAACAATATCAAGCCGAACTTTATTACTTAAAGCTTTTAATACTTCTAATATTTGTTCTTTATTATTTTCCATGTGAACACATCAATTTTCCTTGATATGTTATTTGACTTCAAAATATTTGTCAAATAAATTAGGATCATCTGATTTTTACTTTGAAAAATATAAATATCCTTTAAAAACTCACCCTAAATCCCTCTTCCCCGATCGGAGTCGAGGACAAGCTTGAAAGAGAGGGACTTGTTTATAAATAAGATTCTAATTTTTTAATAACTTTATTTATATCATTTAAAATATCTTCATTCCTAAATCTTATAATTTTATAACCTAAATTATTAAGGATATATCTTCTTAAAGAGTCATATTCTTTTTGATTATCATGAATTGTACCATCAATTTCTATAATTAGTTTGCTAAGTTCTCTAACTGTAGCTTTCAGATCTGGTCTATTATTCATATGTATTTATTCGTAAGAAATCCCCCTCTCTTCAAAGAGAGGGACGGGGTGAGTTTTCAAAAGAATATTCTTTATTTCTGGCTTTTTCATGAATTTCTTCAAACTAGAAATCAGATGATCCTTCGAAGTGATCATAAAATTTTCCTGCCGCTCCAATCATGGCCGCATTATCCGTGCAAAAAGTGATGTTATGGGGATAACGAATTTTAAAATTTTTATTTTTGGTTCTTTCTAATAAAAATTTACGAAGTCTTAAATTAGCGGATACTCCCCCAGTTAAGTGAATTTCTTTAGCTCGATATTTTTCAGCCGCTTTTAAAAGTTTAGTGATCAGAATATCACAAACCGTTTCCTGGAAACTTGCTGCTAGATCTGCCTGTAACTGGGCTGTGAGCTGTGAGCTATGAGCTGTGAGATCTTTAATTTTATATAAAACAGATGTTTTGAGCCCTGAAAAACTAAAATTAAAATCTTTACTTTTTGACATAGATTTCGGGAAATCAAAAGCGTATTTATTTCCTTTCCCAGCCACTTTTTGAATTGAAGGCCCGCCCGGATAATCAAGCCCGATCATTCTGGCCACTTTATCAAAAGCCTCACCAGCCGCATCATCCAGAGTTTTGCCAATAATTTCAATATTCTGATAGTTTTTCATCAAAATAATATCGTTATGCCCACCAGACACACTCAAAACAACAATCGGAAATTCAAAATCATCCATATCTAATTTTATGTTTTTCTTTTTTCCCCCAATCGTTGTCGAGGGCAAGCTTTTTTCTTTTTTTTCAACCAGCCAATTCGCAAACACATGTCCATAAATATGGTTAACCATGATTAACTTTTTGCCATAAACCCAGGCCAAAGCTTGAGCGGTATTAAGTCCCACCAAAAGGCAACCAATTAATCCTGGCTTCTCTGTCACGGCAATAACTTCAATATCATTCATAGTCACTTTCGCTTCAGCCAAAGCTTTATCAACAACGGGAATGATATTTTTCAAATGTTCTCTAGCCGCCACTTCCGGAATAACTCCCCCTGTTTTGCGATGCAAACCAATCTGAGAAGAAATAATGTTTGATAAAACCATTCGGCCATCCTGCAAAACCGCGGCACAAGTTTCATCACACGAAGTTTCAATTGCCAAAATAAGCATAAGCAACAACTAAATCTTTAGATATTCCCTTAGTCGCTTCATCCCCTCTTCCAATTCTTCCATCTTTGACGCATAACTCATACGCACAAAATTATCACATGATGGACCGAAAGCTGATCCTGGAGTTAAAGCCAATCCTGTTTTAGCTAAAAGATCTAAACAAAATTCGTCAGAATTGTTAATTTTTTCATTATAATAATATCCAACATTAATGAAAGCATAAAAAGATCCATCCATAGGTGCAAAACTAAAATTTGCTATTTTTTTCATTTCTTTTTCCAAAAAATCACGTCTGATTTTGAAAGCATCACGCATTCCATGCACGCATTTCAAATCACCATTCAGCCCCTCAATCGCGGCTTTTTGGGCGATAATATTGGGATTAGAAGTTGTATGACTTTGCAAATTATCCATTAATTTAATAATAACCGCATTAGCGCCCACAAAACCCAACCGCCAACCTGTCATAGAAAAAGTTTTTGACACCGCATTCACTGTCAGAGTTAAATCACAAATTTCTTTGGACAACGAAGCAATAGATAAAGGTTTATGATTGGTAAAATATAAAAACTCATAAACTTCATCGGAAACCACATAAAAATTATGTTTAATTGCTAACTGCGCAATTTTTTGAATTTCCTGATTATCAACCACAGTTCCCGTTGGATTAGATGGACTACAGAGCACCAAAGCTTTAGTCCTTGGACTAATAGCTTTCTCAACCAAATCAGCTGTTAATTTGAAATTATTTGGAATAGTATTAATGACCACTGGCAAACCATCAGCTAATTTAATTTGTTCCACATAACTAACCCAAAAAGGTTCAGGTAAAATCACTTCATCACCAGGATTCAAAATCGCTTGAAAAATATTATATAAAGCTTGTTTCCCTCCAGCTGTAGCCATTATTTCGTTTATTTGATATTCAATATTATTATCTCGTTTAAACTTTCGCACTATCGCCTCTTTCAATTCATACAAACCGCCAGTATCAGTATATTTATTAAAACCATCATCAATTGCTTTTTTAGCCGCTAATTTGATATGCTCAGGCACATCAAAATCAGGCTCACCGATAGTCAAAGAAACAATACTCTTGCCCTGCCTTTTCAATTCCTGTGCCTTGGCCTTCATGGCAAAAGTAGCGGAAGCCGTAATTTTGGATAACTTTTGAGACAACATAGTGTAAAACAATTCCTTACTTACCATTAACAGCGATTCTTTTATCCTCCCAATCTTTAATCTTGTCTTCAAAACTCAAAGTATAACCAATTTCATCAACATTTTTCATCATACAAAATTTCCTAAACTGATCAATTGAAAAAGCAAAACCGCCTAATCCTGCGATTCGCACTTGCTGATTCTTCAAATCAATTTCCACCACCAAACTCGGATCAGCCTCAACTGAATCTAAAAGTTTCAAAATAATTTCTTCTGACAAAACAATTGGCAAAAGACCTAATTTTAAACAATTATTCTTAAAAATATCCGCAAACGAAATCGCCAAAATCACTCTAAAACCATTGTCATATAAAGCCCAAGGCGCATGTTCTCGCGATGAACCGCAACCAAAATTATGTTGGGCTATTAAAATTCTGGCTCCTTCAAATTCTGGATTATTAAGAACAAAATTTTTATTCAACTGTCCAGCTTCATCATATTTCCAATCATAGAACAAACCTTCAGCCACATCATCTCTAGACACTGCTTTCAAGTATCTAGCTGGAATAATTTGGTCAGTATCAACGTTATTTTGCCTTAAAGGAACGCAGGTAGATTTTAAAAAAAGCATATTAATGCCCTAATAAATAAAGAAAAAAATATTTAATAATATCTAATCCTATCAAAGCCACTACTGGTGAAAAATCAAACATCCCAATACGCGGCGTAATCTTCTTGGCAAGATTCAACACCGGATCAGTAACATCAGCTAACAATTGAGACAAACCGCTCGATATGGAAATCCTAAACCAAGACAGAATAATCCTAGCCACAATAGCAAATTTGATAATTTCAAAAAGAATACTAACAAAAACCAATATAAAATCCTTTGATATCATTTATCCAAAATAAAATTACAAAATAATTTTTGATATCTCTCTTCATATGCGTCATGACTTACAGCATATTCACAAACTCTAGGCAGACTTAAATGAAGGATAACAACATCAAAAATCGGCGTAAATAAGTATAAACACAATGCGACTAAAAACAAGATATTAATTGCAATAGAAATAAGCAAGGATATTTTCAAAGTACACATTTTATGAATGCCTAGACTTTCTCACTCTTATATAAATATCAGTTAAAATTAAGGTCGTCAACAAGATAAATAAAGTTGAGGGACCAGATTCTGGATTGTCTTTAACTCCCTGCGCTTGAAAATCAACCGGTTGAATATTATCGAGTTGACTATCATCTATCGCATTAATATCCTCAGCGCTTCCATGTAGAACTTCAGTTGAGCCGTTTGATCCAGAAGCGACAGTAGTAGTCATAGCGCTAACCATTTGACTCGGCATTTGGCTCTCTAAATCAACAGAATCAATAGCCGTAATCTGGAAATAATAAGTAGCATTATTGCTTAAATTTGGGATATACCACTTGGTCGAACTATCAAAAGTATTAACAATATTATTTAAATTTTGCGGGTCAGTGCCATAATAGATACGATAATTTTTAATGAATTTATTTTCATCACTAATACTTGAGACCTCCCAACTTAAAGTGATTTTATCAGCTTCCACACTGGTCACTTCTAAGCCAGTAACTTGACTTGGATAGATCAAAGGGATTTGATCGGTAATTTGGGTAGTATCAGTATCTGCATCAGAAATTATAGCTGTTGTATCTTGATTATCTATAAGATCAGTGTCTGTACTATCGTTATCTATAGAAGATGTCGTTTGTGATTCTTGCACTTGAAAACTAGCTGCTTCCGGATAAATCGCTTCAGCACCCAGCTCATTAACCAAAACCGCATCCAGCATATAATCACCTGATGTGACTGGAGCTTGCAATTTACCGCTATACTTACCGGTATGTTCAGCATCCTCTGCTAAATCAACAATTTTATCATCAATAATCACTGACACCTGTGCCAAATTTGGCTTGCTTAATAAGGTTACAAAAATTTGACTATTAGGCATGATGCTAGGAGGCTCAATGGAGATTTGTTCAACTTGAGCCGCATCGGTATCAACTTTTAAATTAACACTGTCTGACTGCGCCACAATATTGCCGCTCTTATCCAAATTAGCTACATATACGGTATAAAGACCAGTTTCAAGATTAGTAATGGTTTTATTAAAATTACCTTTTTGATCAGTCGTCACTTTATCCCATAAATCATTATTGCCATAAATTTGTAAATTAGCATTAGCAGGTCCTATACCGCTGAAAGTAATGCTATCATTATAAGTGCCAGCCTTAGGCGTGGTTAAATCAATTTTTAAAACTATTGATGAATTTTGGCTATCAACACCGCTGTTAGTATTATCAGCATTTTTATTATCAATAACATTAAATTCCACACTATTTCTCAAATCATAATTATCCACATCATTAACTGTAACAGTTTGCTTGCCAGCAGTGTAAAACTTAAAAGCTAAATTAAAAGTATGAGTGCCTAAATCTTCTTCTTTAAATTTGTATGGATCCTTAGGAATCACTGCTGATTCATCGGTAGTGGAGAACAAAATACTACCGATATAATTCAAAACCGTATTATCACTTTGATCGTTTACTGTCACCGTAAGATTCACCGCTTCACCAACTTTTACATCATTTTCTAATCCTTCTATCTTAAATTTTGTTGGACTACCATAATCCTGAGCGGCTTTCACTAAATCAAAAAGACTAGCATAACCAAAGTACCCGCCTGTTTCTATCTGAGAGGCTACATTATTAGCCTGATCCTCAATAAAAACGATGTCTATCCTTTCGTCCAAAACAGCATTTTGTTGCGGATCAAAGATAGAAATTGTAGATTTTCCAGCCTTAACAGAGCTAATATTCGCCTCCAGAACCCCATTATCATTAGTTGCATAATCAATTAAATCTATTTTATCTTCTTTCTTACTAGAAATTAAAGTCAACGAATAGCCAGAGACAGGATTATTATTAACATCTTTTAAATTTACTTTTACTGTTATCGAATCTTTAGCGTTAGCTAGAGCAATTTTCGAACCTTCAATTTCCAATTGAGAATTTTTATAATCAGGTTCGCCACTATAAACCTGAAATCCGCAAGTTAAATATTTATTATAAGCAATATCCTGATAAGAAGCTTCATATCGGCCTGATTGTTTCAAATGAAAAGCATCAATATCTGAATAGATATAGCCATTTTCATCTGTGGTTTCCAAAAAAACTACTTTGTTTTGATCTGGTTTGGTAATGGTAATCAGTCCATTTTCATTACCATCTGATTTGATTTCCAAAAAAGTATTCAATCCTGAAATTGTATCATAACAACTCATTTTAGCATTACTGGCATAAGCATAAGGCAAAGATGCTATAAACAAGATAAGACCTATAAATACAAATTTTGCGATTTTAAAATTTTTCATGGTGTTTGATTTAATTCAATTCTATATATTATACTTGATTTATCCTAAATATAGTAGTTAATATTCTAAACTACTCAATATTTATTCACTTTTTGCAAGTAATTTCCTCATCAAAAAGGCCTATAAAAATTTTATAGGCCTTTTGTAACTACACATTATTTCTATGTCTACATCATACCCTCAGTATCTCCAGTACCATCCCCATAAGCATCTATTAGATTATCCTGATTCAATAAGAATTGATATATAGCTATGGCAACTTCTGATCTGGTTAAATATGAATCTGGATATAAATATCCACTATTTCGATAAGGAAATAAATTTAACTTCTCTGCTATACCAGCATATGAATAGAACCATGAATCTTGAGGAACATCTTTATATGTATTCGTTAAATTATTTGGCAATCCAAAAGTCAAAGATAACATTTTCAAGAATTCTGCTGTGTTAACGTTATTTGCAGGCTTAAATGTACCATCAGCATATCCGCCTATTATTCCTAATGAAGCCGCTCTTTCCACATATTTTGCATACCATTCACTTGGAATAACATCTGAAAATATACTATAACTAACATCATAAACACTATAACCACGTGCTAAAAGTAAAAATTTAGCAGTTTCCGCTCTATTAACATCATTCTTAGGCCTAAATGTCCCATCAGAATAACCTCCAATTACTCCCCTTCTATTAAGTTCATTAGCCGCCACACCTTCAAGAGTGGATGTGCTTACATCTGAGAATACATTTTCATCACTTGAATAATAAGTTTTAACTGCATCTTCATATTCTACAGTTGATGCTGGAGTTGTAGTCGTTGTAGTTGTCGTAGTTGGTGTTGTAGTAGTTGTCGGAGTAGTTGTTGTAGATGAAGAGTTATTTGAAGCAATTACTTGTATTATATTGGAAGTATAGCTTTTGTTGGCCGTATCATAATAAGTAATACTTACATTACTAGTTGTTGCATTTAACACAGAACATTTAAATGTGAAACTATCAAAGTCAGGATAACTGGCACATGCTAGAGCATTAGAATCCCAATTCCAATTCCAGGCATAATTTCCGGCAGGACTAATACTTGCATAGAAATATACGATATCACCTACTGTCTGATAAATCTTCCCATTGCTCTCAGTAGCATTACTAGAAGTTAATTTTGCAACTGGAGTAGTTGTCGCTACATCTGTCCCCAAAGTAACTTCATAACAGTTATCATTTTCATTACTTTCACTTACAACATTTGTTGGATCTACACACGCTTTAACAGTATGCTTACCTGTTAAGGTTTGAGGTTGTAATATACTTGATCCATCAACTTTCAAGAAATTCTTATTTGCTGTTGATAAAGTTGCCCATGAATATGTCCATTTAAGTACATTATCAATATATACATATGTATAACCATTTGCGGTGGAAGGAACTGATTCATCGCCATAATTTACAAGCTGAATTGTCAGGTAATTCATTGAACCTTCTAACCAAACACTAAGTACTTCTAAATTTGGTCCTAATGTTTCAACCACTGTATCCGTTACTGGATCTGTACCCAAAGTAACCTCTTTTATGTTATCACTTTCATCTGATTCTGTTACCAATCCTGTTGCATCTACATATACCTTGATCTTATGTTTGCCTGTCAAAACTTGTGGTTGCATTGTTGATGTATAACCTGCT
>Ga0208977_1000107_pt1 | contig 92263 bp, 79 predicted proteins | sample RifOxyA2_FD_184030 | JGI IMG/M metagenome (GOLD analysis project Ga0208977, IMG submission 184030) | Groundwater microbial communities from Rifle, Colorado - Rifle Oxygen_injection A2 (SPAdes) | ecosystem: Environmental > Aquatic > Deep subsurface > Groundwater | place: Rifle, Colorado, United... | reverse complement strand
TGTACTGGCGGTGTGGGTGGAAGGAAGCAAGTCAGAGGCGGCACAAAAAATGCCGCCAGGGGGAGTGCATCCTCTTGACTTCCCTTTTCATAGATGAGAGGGTTTGAGACGGAGGTATTTTCCGATGGGTGCTGTCCCCGCCACTTCACCTCCGATTCGATAAACCCGATTCGGCGGTTTTTTGTTGTCTTTACTGGTTTGCTCCCGCCCCTCACAAACGGCGGGATTATGTAAATCCGGCAAATTACCCTCCTCAGGATTTTAAAACCTGTGTATTGGCAAGCCTAAGCCTGCGTATCAGCTTCTTAGCCTCCACAGCGAAGAAGACCACCGAAGAAAGCCCGAAAACTATAAGCAGCTCGCGCGGTGACAGCGGGGCTGTGCGGAAGATTTTATTAAGCCATGGCATATAAATAACGGCCAACTGAAGGGCCACGGTCAGCAGCACTGAAAACAGCAGCGGCTTATTAGACAAAACTCCCATCTGGAAAAGAGACCGCGTCTCTGATCGTATAGCCAGCGCGTGGCCAAGCTGGCTGAAACAGAGTACCGCAAGCACAATGGTCTGCCAGTGCAAGCCCGCCTTAATGGCCCATGCCTGCGTGCCAAGACACAGAAGCCCGATAAGCACGCCCACCCATAAAACATGCAGCCCCAGCCCACCCGCAAAAAGGCTTTCGCCCGGGTTGCGGGGAGGTTTCTTCATTATATCCGGTTCTGCGGCCTCTGTCGCCAGCGCCAGCCCCGGCAGCCCATCCGTAACTAGGTTTATCCACAGGATCTGTATGGGTATAAAAGGTATAGGCAGCCCAAGGAAAGGTGCTAGGAAAATAGTCCAGACTTCCCCGGAATTACCGGTAAGTATGTAGAGAATGAACCGCTTGATATTATTGAAGATCCTGCGGCCCTCGGCCACCGCCTTAACTATGGTGGCAAAGTTGTCGTCGAGCAGTATCATATGGGCCGCTTCCTTGGAAACGTCGGTGCCGGTTATGCCCATAGCTATGCCGATGTCCGCCCGCTTAAGCGCCGGGGCGTCGTTTACGCCGTCGCCGGTCATGGCGGCAAAGTGGCCGCGCGCCTGCAGCGCCTTAACAATGCGCAGTTTCTGCTCCGGCGCAACCCTGGCGTAAACCCTTACGCACTCAACCATAAGCGCAAAATCTTCCGGTGAGATCTTTTCCAGTTCCGTGCCGGTCAGCATGGCATCGGGTTCGCCAGGCTTTATTATCCCCAGCCGTTCCGCTATATTGCGCGCCGTAACCGGGTGGTCGCCGGTTATCATAACCGTCACAATGCCCGCCCCGCGACATTGCGCGATTGCGGCTTTAGCCTCTTCCCTGGGCGGGTCGGCTATGCCCGCAAGCCCTATAAAGACCAGATCTTTCTCTGCCTCAGCCGGAGTTGGCATCCCGGGGAGGGCGTCCCACTGCCGGGCGGCCAGGCCCAGCACGCGCAGGCCCCTGGCGGCCATCTCCTCGGCCGCGGCGCGTATTTTATCCTTGCCCTCCGGGCCGATCCCGGAGGAGTACATTATATTCGCGGACTTATCCAGCAGCCCTTCCACCGCGCCTTTGGTGACCGAGAAAAAGACCCCGCCTTCCCAGCCGGCCAGTTGACCGGTGTGAAAGGTTGTCATGCGCTTGCGCGCCGAATCAAAAGGCAGTTCAGCCGCGCGCGGGTGCTTTGCGTCCAGTTTTTGCTTTTCGAAACCGCCTGCCGACGCCAGCGCGCAAAGGGCGGTTTCCGTAGGATCCCCGGCCCAGTTGCCGTCTTTAAGGAGGGAGTCGTTATTAAGCGCAAAACCTGTAAGCAACCGCGCGTAAAGACCTGGCTGAGGCGGAGCCTCACCAGCCTTTAACAGTGCCCCGTCAAAGTAAATTTCTTCCACTGTCATCTTGTTCTGCGTAAGTGTGCCGGTCTTGTCGGTACAAATATAGGTTATAGAGCCCAGAGTCTCAACGGCCAGAAGTTTGCGTATCAGCGCGTTCTGCTTAACCATCTTACCCGCGCCCATTGCCAGGGCTATGCTCATCACTGCGGGCAGCGCTTCGGGTATGGCTGCCACCGCCAGCGACACCGCCGTTAAAAACATAAGTGCGGGGGCTTCACCGCGCAGCAGGCCAAAGCCGAACACCACCGCGCAGATGGCCAACACCGCCCAGACCAGTTTCCTTCCGAAGACCGTCAGCCGCTTCTGCAGCGGGGTCTGCATCTCTTCCTCGTCCTGCAGCATGCCGGCTATTTTACCCAGTTCTGTATCCATGCCGGTGGCTGTGACCACGCCTTTTCCCCTGCCGTAAGAAACGGCCGTGCCGCTGTAGGCAATGTTCCGCCTGTCACCCAGCGCCGGGTTATCCTCCGCAATCGGGTTGGCGTGTTTCTCTACAGAAAGAGATTCCCCGGTAAGCACGGCTTCCTCGGTTTTAAGCGAAGCCGCCTCTATAAGGCGCAGGTCTGCCGGCACTACGCTGCCAGCCTCCAGCAACACGATATCTCCCGGCACCAGCGCATCGGCGGGTATTGACGCGGGTTTCCCGTCCCTTATTACAGAGGCGCCGGGAGCCGCCATTTTCTTAAGGGCCTCCATGGCTTTCTGGGCGCGATACTCCTGCACAAAGCCTAGTACGGCGTTAAGAATAACTATAGCCGCTATCACGGCGGCGTCCAGCAGTTCCCCTATGGCTCCCGAAATCACGGCCGCCGCTATAAGTACCGCTATCATGAAGTTTTTAAACTGGTCAAAAAACATGGCCAGTGCGGTGCGTTTTGGTTTTTCTTTAAGGGAGTTCCTGCCGTATTTCTCCGCGCGGAGCGCGGTCTCGGCAGTGTTGAGTCCGGCCTGACCGGAGCCCAGTTCTTTTAAAACTTCTTCTATGCTTCTTTTATGCCAGTCGTTAATTCTGGCGGAATCAGCGGGTATTGTCATTTGTATAATACGGTTCTCTTCGCAATAATGGTTTTCTCGGGTTCTGTTGATGATTTTTCCTTTAGTCGCTCACCGGGTGTTTGCCCATTTAGCGCCCTTTCAAGATTATAGTGCTTTTCCCATTCTGAATGCTTGTACACGCTCTCCGTTCATGCTCCGGGGCCAGTTTAGCCTCCAGGAAAAGGCAAACCCGGGCAAAAATAAGGTTTTTTCTTCCGATTTGGCGGGAAAATAGTTCAAATTCGGTCTTGCTTCAGCTGTGCCGTCACCCACTTATCAGCAAAAATGACCACCTCGGTGCGGTGGTTGTTTTATTGGAAGCCGACGGATAAAGATTTTACCCGGATTTAGCAGGGATTTGCACCCGATTTTCATATTTCCCACTATACTATCCATATTATGGAGAATCTTCGATATGTTCAGCGCGATCATTACATTCTTTTTAGGGCTTACCGGGACGCTGCCCATGGCAACGCCCGTGGAGCTGGCTTCATACACGAAATGCCAACCGGACCGCATAAGCCACTGGATAGGACAGCGTATTTCCTACGAACACACCAAGGGATGGGAATCGGCGGAAACATGCATGGCCCGCGGCATCGGAGATTGCAAGTGTATGGCGGTGGTGGCACAGGAGACGATTAATTCCTGCGTGGGGATGGATGCCTGGATAATTATCCTTAAAAATGAAACCGGAAGCCTCCACGCTGTCACATTTTTCAGGGACCATACCGCGGGAATAGGATTCATAAATGGGATAATCCGGAAGCAATTTCCGCCTGAAACCGATTGGAGGGACATAGTCGCGGATATAAGCGGGGGACCGTGGACGATAATAGAGCAGCGGCATGCCTCCAATCATCCCGGCGACGGCACCCACCCATTCCCGCAGGGATCCCCGGCTCCTCCGGCCTCAGTTGCCGCCGAGCCGGAAACGGTCATGCTTGGGAATGTCGCCGAAGATCCGATCGGGAAGTCGGCCGCTTCACAACTACGCCTTCCGGCCATTTAGTATTAACGGCAAGTTCTCAAATTCAGCCAACCCGGCAGTGCCGGGAGCGGAGACCGGCGGTTCTCTGATAAAACCGTTCGGTATAGATGAGGTACTGGACATGGCGGGGCGGAGGTTTCCTCCGGATATCCGCGCGGTTGCTGGGCCGCGCAGCGGCAGAGCTATTCGAATTTATATCCGTGGCCTAGAACGCTGATTATGTGGCCGCCTATCTCCGGCCCCAATTTCTTCCGCAGGGAAGAAACATGGACCCTCACGGTGTGAGGGTCGTTATAGTCGGCGGGATTGTAGCCCCACACCGTTTCAAGCAGATATATTACGCTCAAAAGATGCCCCTCGCCGGTTATAAGCGCCGTAAGCAGATCGAATTCTTTACGCGTAAGGCCGACAATTCCGCCCCCGATAGTGACCGTCCTGTCGGAAGGGTTTATCACCATGCCCAACTTTGCGATTTTTTCGTTCCCCGCGTGAAAGGTTTCGTAACGTTTCAGCACTACATTGATCTTGGCCGCCAATACGGAGAATGAGAAAGGTTTGGTAAGGTAGTCGTCGGCGCCTTTCTCGTAGCCAGCTACAATATCATCGTCTCCGATCTTTCTGCCAGAAATTATTATTATCGGGACAGCGGCGGTTTCGGCCCGGCATTTTATGGCCTTGCACAAGCCTAAGCCGTCAAGACCGGGCAGTACAACATCCGCGACTATCAGATCCGGTTTTGAGTCGCGCACCAGGAACAACGCTTCGGAACCATTGTCGGTAAAAATAACGGAAAAGCCGAGATTTTCAAGATACCGCCGCATTAAATCCAGCGCCGCATGATCGTCGTCAACCAATAATATCTTTTTCATCGCTCGCACCTTATCGGCAGTCTAAGCCTTTGACTTATAAGCGGGGCCGTCCAGGACCTCGCGAAGCTTCTTTTTCAATTCATCGTGGCTGAACGGTTTATTAATAAGCGCAAGCCCCGGTTCCAGCACGCTGTGGCGGGTTATTATTTCATCCGTATAGCCGGACATAAACAGCGTCCGCGCCGCCAGCTTCCTGCGCGAAGCCTCCTTAGCCAGTTCGTGGCCGTTCATCTCCGGCATAACCACGTCCGTCAGCAGCAGGTCCACAACCCTGTCTCGTCCCTCTAAAAGCTTTAACGCATCCTGTCCGCCGGCAGCCGTCAGGACTGTGTACCCGCACTCACTGAGAAAGCGCGCGGTAAGGCTCAGGGCCAGTTCATCATCGTCAACTACCAGGATCGTTTCGCGCCCGCCCAGCGACTGCTCCGTACTTTCCACCGTATCATCGGCCATAATAGCGCCTTCCGCGCATGGAAGATATATGCGGAATACAGCCCCGGCCCCCGGCGCGCTCTCCACATCTATCTCGCCGCCGCTTTGCTTAATTATCCCGTAAGCCGTGGAAAGCCCCAGGCCGACGCCTTTTCCCTTTTCTTTAGTGGTAAAGAACGGCTCAAAGATACGGCTCCTGACATCCGCGGTCATACCGTGGCCCGTATCGCCCACCGTCATACAGGCAAGCGGGCCGCGCGGCAGACTGGGATGCGCGTCAAAAAACGCCCGGTCGGGGGAAATAAGCCCTATTTCCATGGTAAGCGTTCCCCCTGTAGGCATAGCGTCACGCGCGTTTACCGCCAAATTCATTATTACCTGCTCGATCTGGCCGGAATCGACCTTGACCGCGCATGGGACGGGGGATGGGTTGATAGTTAACCGTATGTCTTCGCCGATAAGGCGTCTAAGCATTATGTTTGTCTCAACCAATATCGCATTGAGGTCCATAATACGTGGTGACAGGACCTGGCTCCGGCTGAAGGCGGAGAGGTGGCGCGTAAGCGCCGCGGCGCGGTTAACCGCGGTCAATATCCCCCCGACATCCGCCTGTTTGGGGTCCCGCGTAGGCAGGCTTTTCTGAAGGAACTCGGCGTAGCCTTGTATGGCGAGCAGGATATTATTAAAGTCGTGCACCACCCCGCCGGCCAACCGGCCCACTGAGTCCATTTTCTGAGAATGAACGAATCTTTCCTGCAACTTTTTGCGCGCGGTGATGTCGACACCGATCCCCACCAGGTATGGGCGGCCGTCAATGACCATTTGCCGCCCCGTCAGAAGGAACCATCTGAACGCCGGCCCGCCGCGCAGAAGAAGCCGCACTTCCACGATCTCGTCCGCGCCGTTTTTCAGCACATTCTTTATTTTTGATTGGATGAGCACCCGGTCGTCCGGATGTACGGCATCTATTACGGAGATGCCGGCGATATGATCTTCCGGTTTGCCGACTATTTTATCGCGATGATAGGCATTCCACCGCACATAGCGGCCATTGTCATCGAGCATGTAGAAAGTACCGGGAATACTGTCGATAACGGCATTAGTCAGGGTCTGCTCTTTTTTTGTGGCCTCTTCCGCCCGCTTACGCCCGGTGATGTCGCGCGAGATAAATAAAATAGACTTTACGGCGCCGGCGGGAGTTTTAATAGGCACAAGATGTGTCTCCTGATAATTGACCACCTCGCCAAAATCCGTCCTCAGTTCAATGAACTGCGGTAAACCATTAGAGAAGACCAGGTCCAGACTTTGTTTTTGCTGTATCGAAACCTGAGGCGGAAAAAGCGAAGCATGCGGGCGGCCTATAACCTCTGACGCCTTTCTGCGCAGATGCTTAAGCGCGGCCTGGTTCGCATACTGAACGGTCTCATCCCTGTCTATCAGATATATCAGGTCGAAAGAAGCTTCCATAAGCGTGCGGTATTTCAATTCACTGGCGGCAAGCCAATCCCGCTCCTGCGATAGTTGCAGTGCGCGCCGTTCAAGTGAGATCCGCAATTTATAACGGCCTATATGGGTTCGCACTTTCGCCAGTAATTCCGCACGCTCGAACGGCTTTGAAATAAAATCCACAGCTCCGAGTTTTAACCCTTCAACACGTTCGGCGGTTCCCGAGATAGCGCTTAAAAAGATTACAGGGACCGTACTACTTTCGGATTTTGCCTTGAGGCGGCTAAGAACCTCAAACCCGTTAATCCCGGGCATACGGACATCCAGAAGAATAAGCTCTGGAACTTTCGCCGCGACCGCCTCAAGAGCCGATTCCCCGGTTTCAGCCGGACGCACTACGTAACCTTCAGCCGTCAGCATTACAGTAAGCATCGTAAGGATGTCGCGCGCATCCTCGACCACTAAAATATCGCCGTTACCGGTCATTTAGCCTCTTAATTCCACGAGCTTTTAAAATACCGGCATATTCCTACCCGCCGGAACCCCGCCTAACTGAGCAACCAGTTCAAAAATCCTGATCCGCTCATCCGCGGAAAGGATTACCTGTCCCACGGCCGCGTTATAGCGCTTCAAGATTGTTGCAGATAATGATATTAAAAAAACACGTCCCTTATATCATTTTACTATTTATCCCCAAAAGATGTGAGCAGCCAACCCGCCGCTTATTAAGCAATTCAACCACCACGGTTCGGTGGTTGTTCCGCTTACATTTCGGTTTCGCACTCCATTATTCCGGCGAGCCGCAACCCCTGGTATCCGTTAAATTGTTATAATTTCACCATGGAAAACAAAACCGAAGAACAGCAGCTTAAGTCCAATTTTATAAGGGAGATAATAGACGCGGACCTGGCGGCCGGCAAGAACAACGGCCGCGTCCATACCCGCTTCCCGCCCGAACCGAACGGCTATCTCCATATCGGACACGCCAAATCCATCTGCCTCAATTCCGGCATAGCCAGGGACTATAAGGGCAAGTTCAATCTTCGCTTCGACGACACCAACCCCTCCAAAGAGGAACAGGAATACGTGGATTCCATCATAGAGGACGTAAAATGGCTGGGCGGAGATTTCGAGGACCGGCTGTTCTACGCCTCCGACTATTTCGCGGCTATGCATGCCTGGGCCGTAGAGCTTATTAAAAAAGGCAAAGCCTATGTCTGCGATCTCTCGCCGGAGGAAGTGCGCAGCTATCGCGGCGCCCCGGCCGAGTCCGGCAAGGACAGCCCGACCCGTAACCGCACGGTGGAGGAAAACCTGGATCTGTTCGCGCGCATGACCAAAGGCGAATTCCCCGACGGCTCCCGCACGCTGCGCGCCAAAATAGACATGGCCCACCCCAACCTGAACATGCGCGACCCGGTGATGTACAGGATCCTGCACGCTTCGCATCACCGCCAGGGCGATAAATGGTTCGTCTATCCGATGTACGACTGGGCGCACGGGCTTGAGGATTCCACCGAGGGCATAACCCACTCCATCTGCACGCTTGAGTTCGAGGATCACCGACCCCTCTATGACTGGTTCCTGGACCAGCTTGGGATATACCACCCCCGCCAGATAGAGTTCGCCCGGTTGAACCTCGGCAACACCGTGCTCAGCAAGCGCAAACTGCTGGAGCTGGTCAAGAACTCCCACGTGGACGGCTGGGACGACCCACGCATGCCAACCATCTCCGGCATACGCCGCCGCGGCTACACCGCCGCATCCATCCACGCTTTCTGCGAAGAGATAGGCGTCTCCAAATTCAACAGCATCATAGACATCTGGGTGCTGGAGAACGCCGTCCGCAACGAACTCAATAAAACCGCGCCGCGCGCGATGGCCGTGCTGCGGCCGCTGAAAGTGGTGCTGACCAATTACCCGGAGGACAAGACGGAGGAGATGGAAGCCGTGAACAATCCGGAAGATCCGTCAACCGGCACACGCAAGGTGCCGTTCTGCCGGGAACTCTATATTGAGCGGGACGATTTCATGGAAGTTCCGCCGAAAAAGTTCTTCCGCATGACGCCCGGGCAGGAAGTGCGCCTGCGCTACGCCTACATAATCAAGTGCGAGAAGGCGGTGCATGACGCTGCCGGGAATATAACCGAGGTACATTGCTCTTACGACCCCGCCACCCGCGGCGGCACGACGCAGGACGGCCGCAAGATAAAAGGAACGATACACTGGGTCTCGGCCCGGCACGCTTTTTCGGCGAGGGTGCATCTCTACGACGCGCTTTTCACCAAACGCGACCCCGAAGACGTGGAAGAAGGGCGCGACTACAAGGAAAATATAAATCCATCCTCGCTGGAAATTTTTGACGCCAGCCTGGAGCCCGGCCTTAAGAACGCCGCCGCCGGCTCACGCTTCCAGTTCGAACGTTTAGGTTATTTCTTCGCCGACCCGAAGGATTCCAGGCCCGGGACGCCGGTATTCAACCGCACGGTCACGCTAAGGGACAGCTGGGCGAAGATGGAAAAAAAGCCGTAGCATGGGGCCGGGGCGTGTTTTTGAGCCACGCCAAAAACTACCACAGGAACACTATTAAAAGGATCCTAAATATGACGGGAGTAAGAACAAGATTTGCGCCGAGTCCGACCGGATACATGCATATCGGCAATTTAAGGACCGCCCTGTATGCATATCTGCATGCGAGAAAAAACAAGGGGAAGTTTATTTTAAGAATAGAGGATACCGACCAGACAAGGCTTGTGGAGGACAGTATCAGGGTTATTTATGACAGTCTTGCCGTTACAGGCCTGGAGTATGACGAGGGACCTGACAAAGGGGGTCCTGTCGGGCCTTATGTGCAGAGTGAGCGGCGCCCGATTTACAGGGAACATGCTGAAAAGCTGCTGAACGAGGGTTCCGCATACAGGTGTTTTTGCAATAAGGATGGGAACAGCGAAAAGCAGCCGACTGATGATCCGGCCGATCCCATTCTCGGCTATGATGGAAGATGCCGGAAGTTATCCGCGGCTGAAACACAGGAGAAGCTCGCCAAGGGCCTTCCATACGTCATAAGGCAGAAAATCGACAAGGAAGGGCGGACGATCTTCAATGATTTCGTCTATGGCGAGATAACCGTTGATCACAAACAGCTGGACGACCAGATTCTGCTCAAGAGCGACGGGTACCCCACTTATAATTTCGCAAACGTGGTGGATGATCATCTTATGGGGATAACCCATGTTATGAGGGGGTGCGAGTATATTTCCTCCACTCCGAAGTATATTCTTCTTTATCGCGCTTTTGGATGGGAAATTCCCGAACATATTCATCTGCCGCATATTTTAAACGAGAGCGGCCGCAAACTATCGAAGCGCGAAGGGAGCGTGGCCCTTTCCAGTTTCCTGGAAAAAGGGTATCTGCCCGAAGCGATTTTAAATTACATCGCGCTTCTGGGGTGGAATCCCGGAACCGAAGAGGAGTTTTTTTCAAAGGAAGGCCTCATTGAAAAATTCGACATCGCAAGGATCGGCAAGGCCCCCTCTATTTTTGATGAAAAGAAACTTTTGTGGCTCAACAGCCGGCACATAAAAGCCAGGAAGCCTGAAGAGATACACGAATTGTTCCTGAAGTTCTATCCTGACGCGATAGTGAACAAATTTGACGTCAAACAGATCACCGGCCTTATCCAGGGCCGGGTCGAAAAAATGTCGGACATTCCGCAGATGGTGTCCTTCCTGATGGAACTTGATGAAAATTATTCTAAAGAACTTTTCGTAAATAAGAAGAACAAGACCACTCTTGAAGGGAGTCTTGCCGTATTAAAGGATCTGGAATCGCTTCTGTCAGGTATCGCCTCATGGAACTATGACGGGATCTATGGCGCCGTTAATTCCTATGCGGAAGCCAAAGGCGTCAAGATCGGCGCGATTATGTGGCCGCTAAGAGTCGCCATCTCCGGTCTTACGGTCACCCCGGGCGGCGCGGTTGAAATCGCCGAACTGCTCGGCAAATCCGAATCCATCCGCAGGATCTCCCTGGCGATCAGAAAATTATAGCACCGCCATCAGGCGGCCTCACTCCGTTGTGCCGTGCCGGATTATTAAATCCTATATTTCGCCGGGAGTCACAGCGCAGCACATTCCGGACGATAATCCGACCATACGCCGTCTCCGATGCGTATCACGTCCCGATTACTGCCGGGTTTGCTATAATAACCTCGTCAAATAAGCTGGGGGCATCCTATGGCGGCAGAAAAGCCTAAACGTTCCGGTAAAAAACAGCCTTCGCGTAAAATCAGTTTGAAAGTTTGCCACACCATTTTCGAACATTCCCCGGACGCCATCTACATCCACGACCTAAAAGGCAAAATACTGCAGGCCAACCGGACCGCCTCCGGAATAATGGGCTACTCCCTGGAAGAATTCCAAAAAATGCGGATCACGGACATAGCCCGTCCGAATGCCTCCGCAAAGATGCCGGAAAGAATAAAAGAAGTGCTGAAAAAAGGTTCCCTCATATTTGAATCCAACCACATAAAGCGCGGCGGCGGGATTTTCCCGGTTGAGGTAAACGCCCGGTCCATAGATTACCATGGAAAACCGGCGGTAATGGCCATCATACGCGACATTACCCAACGCAGACTTGTGGAAAAACTTCTCCTGGAATCTGAAAACAAATTCAGGACCCTGACCGAAAATTCCATGGTCGGCGCCTATCTTATACAGAATCGGCTGTTTAAATATTCCAACCCCAGGCTGGGAGAGATCTTCGGTTATGGCTCCGGAGAATTAACGGATAAGAAAGGCCCCCAGGACCTGGTTTCGCCGGAAGATTGGCCGCTGGTCAGCGAGAATCTGAGGAAACGCCTCGCGGGAGAAATAAAATCGGAAAATTATGAGTTCAAGGGAATAAAAAAGAACGGAGAAGTTATTTTTGTGGAAGTTTACGGCGCCACAACGGATTATGGCGGCAAACCCGCCATAATAGGCACGCTGATAGACAGGACGGAACGCAAGAAGGCTGAAGAGGAAATACGCGGACTGAACCTGAAGCTTGAACAGCGCGTCCAGGAGCGCACTTTGGAGCTTCAAATGAAAATAGCGGAGCACAAAAAACGGAAGCGGCGCTGCATGAACAACTTTCCATCCTCGAAGCCTACCCCGCCCAGGTAAGCCTGGTAGATATGAACGGCCTTCATACCTACATAAACCCCGCCGGAGCCAGGATGTTGGGCTATAACACCCCGGCGGAGGTCATCGGGATCACGCGTATCTCCGACGCCCACACGCCGGAAGATTTTAAATATGTGATGGAGGTATGCATCCCCGCCGCCCTAAAAAACGGCTCCTGGTCCGGAGAAAACAGGCTATTGCGGCCCGATGGGTCTATCCTACCGGTAGATCAGACGATCGTAGCGATCAAGGATAAAAACGGCCGGCCCAGTTCTATGGGGTCTATTATGACGGACCTCACCGAACGCAAGCGAACCGAGCAGGAGCTTCAGGAATCCCGGACTTTGATAGAATCGGTGGTGGAAAACGCGCCGTTCATGATCTTCGTCAAAGAGGCGGCAGACCTTCGGTTCATCATCTTCAACCATGCCGGAGAGGAACTTGTGGGACGAAGCCGCAAAGACCTGCTCGGTAAAAACGATTTCGATTTCTTTCCCCCTGAACAGGCGAAATGGTTTACCGCCAAGGACCGCGAGGTACTTGAGAAGGACGGGATCTATGATATTCCGGAAGAACCCATCCTGACCGCCAAAAAAGGCCAAAGGATACTTCATACCAAGAAGATAAGCATCAAAGGGCCTGACAAGACCACAAAATATCTGTTGGGCATCTCCGAAGACATCACCGAGCGCAAACTGGCGGAAGAGAAGATAACCGAACTTAACGAAGACCTGAAACTTACCGTAAGCAAAATGGAGACCGCAAACAAAGAGCTTGAAACTTTCACCTATTCCGTATCACATGACCTGCGTACCCCGCTCCGGCACATAACAGCCTTCGCCAAACTCCTGGACAAAGAAGCCGGGGACCAACTTAAAGGAGAGACTCGGCACTATCTCGAAGTCATTTCCGCTTCCGCGGTTAAAATGGACGAACTCATCACCAGCCTGCTGGCGTTTTCCAAACTGGCGCGCACCAGGCTGAAAGTACATATTTTTTCCGGCAGGGAACTGGCGGAAGAAGCGGCGGCAGACATCAAAGGGGAACATCGCGACAGGGAAATAGAATGGCGAATAGGAGAGATCCCGCAACTTAACGGCGACCGTTTTATGCTTAAGCAGGTCTTCATAAACCTGCTGGACAACGCGGTTAAATATTCCCGCGGCAAAAATCCGGCGAGAATAGAGATTTTCTCCCACTCCACCGGGGATGAAACGATCATAGGTGTGCGGGACAACGGAACTGGTTTTAACATGAAACTTTATGACAGGCTTTTCGGCGTTTTTCAGCGTCTGCACACCGATCAGGAGTTTGAAGGCACTGGGATAGGCCTGGCCAATGTCAAAAGCGTTATTTCAAAACACGGCGGCAGGGTTTGGGCGGAAAGCATGCCGGACAAAGAAACCACGTTTTATTTCAGCCTGCCGGCCTCGGACCACGAAGTAAAACAGGCAGGATAAGCGGCCGCTCCAACGCCGGAGGCGCGCTAAGCAAAAAACAATGGAGACTAAGAATGAATAAACTACCCTTGACAAACACCGACGTAGTGGAATTCGGCAAAATGGTGAGAAAGATAAAATTTTTCGCCAACATAAATATGGGGCTCCTGGAAATGATCCTGGAGCGGATAAACCTTTACCAATACGCTAAAGGCGAAAAAGTATGCCGGCAGGGCGGTGAAGGGGACTCTTTTTACGTCGTAAGCCAGGGCAAACTTAAGGTAAGCGTACGGGAGGGTTTTGTTTTTTCAAAAACTTTGGCGCACCTTTCTCCGGGAGACTGTTTCGGCGAGATGGCTCTTATTAACCGCGCGGCCAGGAACGCGACCGTGACCTGCGAAGAGGACACGAAGCTGTTTGTTCTACTGACGGACACCTTCGATCAGATGCTGAAAGAAAATACGGCTTTCGCCGTAGAAATAAAGCGGCTCGCCAACGAACGCGGCTTCGAACTCAAAAGCCGCTAAACACTATTACAACCGCGCTATTATTTGGACTATAACGAGAAAATCTCAAAATGTATCCTGGTTTTGGACAAACCTAAAGAGATAAGAGAAGCCTTGACGGCGGCGAGCATTGGCGGCGGGCCGCACAGAAAGGCATCCCGCTCGGCAAAATCCGGGACCAGACGTTTTATGCGCTCCGCATCCAAATAACCTTTTTCACCAGGCCACCCCGGTTCGGAGCTGAGCACATGGTGCACGCTAAAGCCGCCTTTTTGCTCCAGCTCCCGCAGTTCCCTCCTGAAAACGATGTCTTTCTGCGAACGATTGGCGTATAGCAGAACGCAATTTTTTCCCAAAGACTGAAACCGTTCCGCCAATGAACTCAAAGGCGTTATTCCTATGCCTCCGGCTATAAGCAGAGCTTTGTCCCCGAGGCACTTTTTTTCCGTAAATACGCCATGCGGTCCGTCTATAATAACCGGCGCGCCGGGCCTTAGTGAATGATGCACAGCGGCGGTAAAATCACCCAGCTTCTTTATGCTGAAGCGCAAATATTTCCCGTCGGGCATTCTGGAAATGGAGAAAGGGTGCGCCTGAGTCCTGAACCCGGGACCCCAGAAGCGCAGCAGGGCGAACTGCCCGGATTCAGCCGGCAGGGCGGCCAGGCCGCGGCCGGTTACCCAGATAGACTCCACCTCGGTGGTCTCAGGCATGATCTTCTCAACCGTAAATCTATGGCGGCGGTAAAGCCAGAGCGGTTTCAAAACCCGGCCCCAGAGCAAATTCGCCAGCACGAAGACATAAAGCGCATACCATGTCCCGGCAAAATACGGATTGCCGTTAATATCTCCGCCCAGCTCCAATTGATGCCCCACGGCCAGACCGAAGCCGGCATAAAGAAACAGGTGGGAAGAATGCCAGATTTCATAACTAAAGCGGCGCGCGAAAGGGAGCGACATTATGACCGGACCGATAATCAGAAGGACGCCGGCTCCGGCGGCCAACGTATCCTCCCAGCCCAGGATCGCTCTGAACTGAGTCATGAAAGACACGCCTCCCTGGCCGGCATGATACATGGTGATAAGGATGGGGTGCAGCACAAGCGCTAAAGGGATCACAAGCCCGGAGAGATGATGAGCCCTGGTCAGATGGTCCAGGCCAAAAAGGGGTTCAAGCCATTTGGCGCGGGAAACCAGCAGCAGCTGCGCTAATATCCCGGCCGCGGCGAGCAGGCCGGCCAGGCGCCCTAGAGCCAGGAGCAGACCGGAAGCGTCGCTGAAAAGACTTCCCATGGGCGCGTTCACACAGTCAAAATACCAAAAGACCATAGCCGCGCCTACACCTATGGGAAACAGCGCCAGGAAAATCTTTTTCATAGGAATTAATCCCCGCGTCCAGGATCGAACCGGGACGCGGACAGCCTCGACAAATCACTCTATCTCGGTGAATTGCGAACGAGGCTGAGAACACACAGGGCAGAGCTTAAGTTTAAGGTCGGCCGTAGTATAGCCGCAGGTCTGACAGACCAGGAATTTACGATTAGCCTTCCAGGCCTCAAGGTTTGAAAGGGCCTGTGAATAAAGTCTTGAATGCTCTTTTTCCGCGGCCATGGCGCCCTTGAAACCATACATAGCCTGCCGGTTCTTATCGGCCTTGGCTTTTTTAAGGAAAGCGGGATACATTTTCTTGCTTTCGTGATTTTCACCGTTGATCGCCTCTTTAAGGTTTTCCTTAGTGGATCCGACAACCGGCGTTTCCAAGTCGACTTTAGCAACAGCGCCCAGGGCTTCTATAGCTTTGGAGTGCTTAGCCGCATGTATCCCCTCGGACACAGCAACGGCGCGGAATAAACCGGAGACGCCCAGATAACCTTCCATTTCGGCCCTGGCGGCGAACATCTCATATTTGATTTTAGCGTTCCATTCTCCGTTATAGGCGGCCTGAAGATTCTCCAGGGTCGTGGGCTCGCTTTTGGCCGGAGCCTTCTTTTCAACGGCCCGAACTGTTCCGACCATTAGCGCGAAAGCGACGCCGCACAACACTGTGATTTTCATTTTTCTTACTTTCCCCTCCTGACATTCACACGCTCTGCGACCGGAGATATTATATAACTTCTCCCGTATGGACCAAAAAATCAAACCGCCTCAAGTTCCACCTGCTGATCCCCCCAATATTTTGCGGTTATTTTCACAGCCATGATCATCCCCGATCTCCTGATATTTTAGCTATTATACTACTTTAATCCGCGGCTCTCCTTCCAGGGGATTTAACGGACGTTTAATTCTTAGTATTGAAAACTATCACCAAAAAAGGCAGAATTTATACTTATGAAGATCGTAACTATCCTCAGACTTATAGCCTTTTCAGTTATATTGACCGCCGTGGCCTGCTCAAACAATAAGCAGGAAACGGCTCCGACCGAAGAAATAACCGCCGCAACTCCGACTACGCAACAGTCTGCCGGAGGCAGCGGCGTTAAGGAGACAAAAAAAGATATGCAGGCACTTTTAAACCCCTCAAAAGCTAATGAAAAATCTCCGGAAACATTCAAAGTGAACTTCAAAACCACCAAAGGAGATTTCACCGTAGATGTCACCCGTGCCTGGGCCCCGCTGGGCGCCGACCGGTTCTACAATCTGGTCAAGATCGGATATTTCACCGATCTGGCCTTCTTTCGCGTAATATCCGGCTTTATGGTCCAGTTCGGCATCCACGGCGACCCCGCGGTCAGCGCCAAATGGAGGGAAGCCGGCATAGCGGATGATGTTCCGGCCCAGTCCAATCTCAAAGGCTATATAACCTACGCAATGGCCGGACCCGACACCCGGACCACACAGTTGTTCATCAACTACGGAGATAACTCCCGCTTGGATTCCATGAACTTCGCGCCATTCGGCAAAGTAACAAAAGGGATGGAAGTAGTGGAGAGCATTTATTCCGGCTACGGAGAAGGCGCTCCGTCCGGCATGGGCCCGGAACAGGGCCGCGCCCAGATGCAGGGCAACGCATACTTCAAGAAAGACTTCCCCAAACTGGATTACATAACCAGCGCGTCGTTGGAGTAACCTTTCGGGCACTAACGAAAAGGGCGTCCGTTCAAGACGGGCGCCCTTTTTTCACATCCGGCAGTTTGCCAAGCGGGGTGTTAATTACGCGCGGCCGGCTATTTTTGCGAACGTCAAAACATCCAACCGGCATGCAGGAAATAATAATTATCCCGATAATAATGCGAGGCGGTCAAGGACCAGCCGGCTTTGAGGTTCAGGCAGGTTGAAAAGTCCTTGTATAAAACCAGCGAGGGATGGAACGACAGGTAGGCGCTTTCATCATAAGCGATGGCGCATTTAAATTCGTAATACGTATCTGCGGCCCCGTAATACAGGCCTTCTTCGCCTATATTTTTTTTAAAGACCTGGGTAAACGAATAAGTATTATAATCTTTGGGGGCGAAATAATAACCGGAATGGCGGTTATACCGCCGCTTTTCGTATCGCAGTATCGAATAAAAAGCCGCGGGTTCCTCATAATACATCAGGCGCGCGTCGGCGCCGTACATCTCGAATTTATTTCCATCGTTGATCTTACCGCCGCGCCAATCCGCTCCAGCCAGCATAAACCTGTTCGCATCCCAATCGGCGCGCAGGTTCCGGTATGAATTATCCCTGGATTCTTTTACATTGGCATAGTTGTTCAGCAGATTCTCTTTCCCGGCCGCGGCCGAGATACTCAAATTCTCCAGCGCTTTTTTCCACCCGTAAACGCTATAACTCTCACGAGAGCTTACGTTCTGAACATAAGCTTTCTTCGCATAAGACACCCCGGCGCCGCATTCAAAACCGCCGCTATAATCGAGCGCCAGCCCTCCCCCCCGCTCATCCAGCGAGGGGGCTCCTTTAAAAGAATAGCGTCCGGCGGATCCCGTGCCGGTGAGCATGAACCGCCGGTCCAGACGTTTTGAGAGCGCGGCAAAATAGTTAAGACGCCGCACATCGGTCATTCTCTCGGAACTGTGCGCGTCCCAGAGATCGGCTCCTGTAAAAAGTCTGAACTTATCCAAATTAACAGAGTTCTTTCCCGCTGATCTGATAGCGGCCGTATGATATGGCGCTGTTTTCAGCAGACGGTCGTAATACGACCGGGCGCGCTCATATTCACCGCTTCCGGAATAGAACTGCGCCAAATCGAAAAGAACTTCGGTATCTCCGTCATTAAGTTCCGCCGCTTTTTCCAGATGCCTGAGCCCGGTGGCGGGCCTGCGGCTCCACATGTTCTCCTTACCGAGCCTTTCCTCTTCTATCCAGGCCTGTTTTGAGATTTCAAAAGCCGTCTTGTAAGCCAAAGACGCTTCTATATATCTTTTATCCCAGCCCAGCACCCTGGCTTTTTCCACTGCCGAGCTGAAATCAGCCGGATCCAACGAAATGACCGCATCATAAGCGGCCACTGATTCGCTGAACCGGTTGGTCCAGCTGTACAGTCTGGCCAGATTGCGCAGGCTGTCTTTATCCTGGTTGGCCGATTTCGACACCTTGCCAAAAGATACGGCCGCCTCTTTTAGCCGGCCCTGGGCCAGCTGGCTTTCAGCAAGCAGCTTGAGACATGGAAGGTCCAGAGTACCGGGGATAGCCAACAAAATCTTTTCGGCCTCCGCAAAACCACCTTTATCATACAATACCCGGGCCGGCGCGCAATCGGCGGCGGAAAGTATCCCGGCCTTGAAAAAAACAAGGGATGCAGCCAACAGAGTCTTTATTTTCATTAAATATTCTTCAGGTCAATAGTGTAATTCTATAAAATCAGGCTTCGTTCTTGAAATAATTTAAACCTTTTGATTTCTTTTTCCAGCGCGCAGGGAGGAGCCTGACACCTACGGCTGCGGGGGCTTCAGACAATCGGGGGAATCGTTTTCGGGGGAATTCACCATAGCTGAAACTTTGTAGCCGTGCATAAGCCCGGAATCGTAAGCCCTCAGAATAGGCAACAGTTCTTCGGTATTGCTGGAACGCATATCCAGCCAGAGCTTTTCCCGCTCTTTGTCCAGTATCACCGGCATCCGGTGCTGAACGCTCTTTATGAGAGCGTTGGATAAGCAGGTAACTATGGCGTAAGTACCGGTCGTTTCGTCATAAACGCCGGCCATGGCAAAAAGTTCTTTATCCCGGAGTTCGAACCTGTATGGCACTTTCTCACCCGCTGTGTGCGCCCATTCATAGAACCCGTCTGCGGGCACTACACATCGGCTTTTATAAAAAGCCGTCTTAAAAGCGGGCCTTGAGGTTATGCCTTCCGCGCGTACGTTTATGATCCCCTCATGTATATCGTTTCCGGCCCAGCCGGGTATAAAGCCCCACTTCAGTATTTTGATAACGCCGCCGGCTATCACCGGAGCGCTCTGTCCAGCCGAAATATTATAACTGGGGCGCACCGGCATGCTCGGCTGCTTCACTCCGAAACGTTTTATAAGAGAACCGGTTTCAAAGGTTTGCGAATATCTTACGCACATAAGATTTAGACCTGTTTTGTCTCCACAAGTTTCCCTAATATCAATAGTATCATTACGCGGATAGCTTAAGCCATCCATGTCAACTTTCAGATGATCAGATTATGGCGGGGCCAGTGCGCAAAGCCTGTCCAGCCTCCGTCCCGGCTTCCGGATTTTATTTTTGCTATCATAATCATCGTATCGCAACTTATGAGAGATGAGGACGAAAAACAATAATGTCCGCTTTCGTAGCCATAGATTTTGAAACAGCCGATTACGGCAGAGATTCAGCTTGTTCCGTGGGACTGGTACGCGTGGAGGACAACAAGATAGTCCGCAGCGAACACCACCTGATCAGGCCGCCGCGGCAGACGTTCGTGTTTACCGAGATCCACGGCCTGACCTGGGCGGATGTAAAAAAAGCCCCTACCTTCGGACAGCTCTGGAACAAAATGGATGAATTTTTTAAAGGCGCGGAATTTTTCGTCGCGCATAACGCAAGCTTTGACAAGGGCGTGCTTCACGCCTGCTGCACCCAGGCAGGAGTTAGCATCCCGAAACAGCCCTTCCGATGCACCGTAAAACTGGCCCGAAAAGTCCTTAAGATCTCCCCCGCCAAACTTTCCCACGTATGCCACCATTTAAGCATTCCGCTTAAACATCACAACGCGCTCTCGGACGCCGCGGCCTGCGCACAGATAATGATAACTGTCCTTCAAACCGAAGCCGAAGAACAGGAATAGCCGCTTTAAATGCAACCGGGCACGGCCGTTTACTGCCGTGCCCGGAGATATATCTATAAGACCTCAAGAATCAAAACATCCTGACGCCCGCGGCTTCACTTCGCGATACGGAACCCGATGATGTCGCTGCTGGAGTCGGGTCCGGTTTGATTGCGGAAATCGGCCCGCAAATTTCTGGCGGTAACATTGTAGAAGGAACCGCCGCGTATCACCCGGAGGGAACCCGCAGCTTCAAACGCGCCGCCGTCGGCGGGCGCGCCGTTATACGAGTTCTGATATTTATCCTGCACCCACTGCCAGACGTTCCCGGCCATATCGCACAATCCCTGCGCAGTGTCGCCGGCGGGCTTAGAGCAAACCGGCATTGTGCCGTAGTTATCCATCACAGCCAGGTCGCTGGTGGCGTCCGCATTGCCCCATGGGTACTTCTGATTCTTTCCGCCGCTGGTGGCAGCATATTCCCATTCCGACTCGCTGGCAAGCCTTCCGCCTTTGAATCCTGCATATTGATTCGCCTGAGCCCAACTCACGCAGTTGACCGGATGATTTTGCCGCCCCGTCTCGCCCCAGTTGCAATAATCGCCCTTGGCGGGTTCCGTGCATTTACCCTTGCTTACACATTCGGCATATTGCTCCACGGTCACCAGCGTTTTGGACATTTGAAAAGTCTTGATGGCTACCTCATGGATCGGTTTCGCGTCTACAAATCCGTCCGCGTCCGTTCCCATCGTAAATTTCCCGCCGGGAATAGACACCCACTCAACAGGCTTTACCGGCACGCCCGCCGACGGATCATTGCCCGCGACATAGCCTTTGGTAATAGTCGGGGGTACGATTCCACTTTTCTCGGACAGAGCTTTCAAGTCGGAAGCCGTCACTCCTAAATCGCTTAAGTCAGCGGCATACGCGCCGCCGGCCATTCCCATCATAACTAGCGTCATTAGAATCTTATTCATGCATACCTCCATTATTTTAACCCGGCATACTCGGTGTTTACACACCTATAGTATCGCATATCGCACCGATACCCACATGAGCCCAAGAGCCCCCATCCCCTTAAGGAAAAAGACCCAGGCGTTTCTAGGCCATTTGGCCCTGCAAAAAACGCCGGCGGATTCCATTTAGAAGCGCAACCATGGTCTAATATAGACGAGGTTGCATGCCAAAATTGCTTATATCGGACAGGCTCCTAACGCGACTCTCTGAGGCGGGCTATGCGCTCGTCAAGCGCGGGATGGGTGGCGAACAGCGCCATCACCCCTCCTGATCTGCCGGATATCTTAAGAGCGGCCACAGCTTGCTTGCCGGTAAGGTCAACATAAGGGAGACTCCGTTTAAGCGCCTCAAGGGCTGAGATCATCTTCTCCCGGCCGGCGAGTCCGGCGCCTCCCGCATCCGCCCGGAACTCCCTGAAGCGGGAAAAAGCCGCCACCACCACCATACCCAGCGCGCTGAGCGCGATTTCAAGAACCATGGTCAGCAGGAAGCTTGGAGCGGCACTCTCATCGTCGCGACCGCGGTTGGCGATAAAGAAAGAGATCACACGGGCCAGGAACATCACAAAAGCGTTGATAATACCCTGCAATAAGGTCATGGTGACCATATCTCCGTTGGCGATGTGAGCTATCTCGTGCGCCAACACGCCTTCCAGCTGTTCCCTGTCCAAAGCTTCCAACAGGCCGGTGGAAACCGCCACAAGCGCCCGGCTTTTTGTCGGACCGGTCGCAAAAGCGTTGATCTCGGGACTGGGATAATACCCAACCTCCGGCATTCTGGGGAGATTTGCGGCCCGGGCCAGGCTGTGAACGGTCTGGACCAGCCGGGCCAGTTCCGGTTCGCCGACGCCGGGATCGATAACTTTAACACCCATCATCCACTTGGCCATGATACGGGAAAGGCCAAGAGAGATAAAAGCCCCCCCCATGCCCCAGACAAGGCAGAAAACCATCAAAGCCTGATAGTCCATGCCGCGCGCACTGAGATAAGGCCTCACTCCCAGGATATTCAGCGTTATGGACAGCGTAATCAGTATAAGCAGATTGACGGCTAAAAAAAGTGAAACCCTTTTTATCATTTTCATACTTTAATATCCTCCACCCTCCACGCTGCCGGTTTTACCGCGGACCCAATGAAACACCATATAATATAATTCTATCAAAAATAGCCGTTAATCCAGGAGCCTGTCCGACATAAGTTTTTTAAAGCGAAATTGTCGGTTTTGAGGCCGAGCCGAAGCGACGCGAAACGAGCATTCTCTACGGAGACTGTAAGTTGAGCGGCGCAAAGGCGCAGTAGGGGAAACCGCAATGCGGTGTCCACCTGTGGGTAAATCCCGGAAAGGGTCCCGCAAAAAACGGCAATTGCAGCCAAAATTCCTTATGTCGGACAGGCTCCTACCCCCTCGCAAAAGATTCATATTTCATCCCCGGCGGCATAAACATTCATCTACAAGCCCTCTGGTTACCGCCGTCATAAGACCCGAAAATCGCCGTTTACCCGCAGCTCTTCCGATAAAAACGCTTCAGCCGCGACTTCAAGTCAGACCTGTTTTTTGCCACCGGCCCTGTAAATGGCCCCGCGTCCGAACTTTGCCCGTATCGCTTCCACCGCTTTGTGCATCCCCTCAAGTTTTTTATCCGTTTCTTCTTCAAAAAGGGATTCACTGACTCCGGCCGGCATCAGACCCGAAACTTTTACCCCCAGCAGACGAACTTTCCTTCCGCCGCGTTTGCCCTCCTGAGGCGCACCAGCGCCCGCGCAAACATTGAACTCCCCGTAAAGCTTCAGGATCCGGTCATGTATGACATCGGTATAATTCGTGGCAAAACCCATGCTCGCGGCGCGTGTAAAGGTCAGGAATCCCTCCAGACGTATTTTAAGCGTTATCGTGCGCCCCTTGACCCCCTCCATCCGGAGACGGGACGAGACTTTGTCGCATAAGGCCAGGAGCGCTTCAGAGATCTCCCGCTCGTCCGATGTATCCGTTTCAAAAGTATATTCATTACCCACGGATTTAGCTTCGCCTTCCGCCAGTACTTCCCGTTCATCATGGCCTAATGCCAGTTCCCGTAATTCAGGGCCGTGCTTGCCTAACAGCCTGTGAAGTTCGGCCGCGCTTGTTTCCGCCAATCGGCCTATTGTATGAATGCCCCGCTCCCTGAGGATATCGGCCGTCCTGGGACCCAGGCCCCAGATACGTCCGATGTCCAACGGGCATAAAAATTCCCGTATCCCGCCTTCCCTCACCTCGACAAGGCCGTCAGGTTTTTTCAGGTCGGACGCGATCTTAGCCGCCATTTTGGTTGGAGCCAGTCCTACCGACGCCGTCAGCCCTGTCTCCGCCTTGATGCGCGTCTTTATCAGCCGGCAGACCTCCAGCGGCGAACCAAAAAGTTTATAGCTGTTTGTAATATCCAGGAATGCTTCATCTATACTGATCGGCTCTATGTCAGGGGTAAAATCGTAGAAAATCTTATGTATTATCTCCGAGGCGGCCGAATATGCGCTGAAATCGGGCGTCACGAATACGCCCTGGGGACACCTGCGCCAAGCCTCGGATATCGGCATAGCCGACCTGACTCCGAATTTGCGGGCTTCATAAGAGCAGGTGGACACCACGCCCCGCCCTTTGCCGTTCTTAGGATCCGCGCCCACGATAACGGGCTTGCCGCGCAAGGCGGGATTATCGCGCTGTTCCACGGCGGCGAAGAAGGCATCCATATCGACATGTATAATGAATCTTTCAGCCATAGCCGCTCTTTATTCGGAATTAAACAACAAATACTAACAACGACTGAAAAACTGTTCAGCGCTAATTACAAAAGCGAAGGGAAATAAAAGAAAAGAAACCACGGGAGAATCATTTCTTAAGATCAGAGCAAATATCCGGCAGACCATGCATCTTTGAAAGCAGCCAGGCCATATTTCCGCCCAACACCTTCATGGTCGTCATGCCTTCTTTGTCATTTTCCACTTCTCCGATAGCGCGGCCTACTCCTACGTTCCAGTAATTAGAACCTGGAATTATCATCTGACTGATAGTGAAAAAATGATTTATGGTGTCAAAAGCGTGCACCGCGCCGCCACGCCTGACCGCCACCACCGCGGCTCCGGCTTTACGTTTTAAAAGCCCGCCATTTGCCATGCTGACAAAACCCGTCCGCTCTATCAGAGCCTTAGTATCGCTGCTCACATCCGCGAAATACGTCGGCGAACCTATAAATATCCCGGCGGAGTCTTCCATCTTGGCGATATAGCCGTTCAAGCCGTCGTCAGGCAGAACGCATTTTTTATCCTTGTTCTTAAAACAGCCATTGCAAGCCGTGCAGCCCCTTAAAGGCTTGCCCGCCAGTTGGACCAGTTCCGTCTCAAAACCCGCGTCCTTAAGTTCCGCCAATGCCGCGTTTAAAAGGATGGCGGTGTTTCCGTCCCTGCGGGCGCTACCGTTGAAAGCAGTTACCTTAAGCATAGTTTCTCCTTAGGGATAAAGACCAAGACGCAAAAAACTTCTGTTTTTCCGTGCCTTTCGCCTCATCCCTCATACTTTATCTTTCCGATGCGGCAGAATTTCTATCCAGTAGCCGTCCGGATCCTCTATAAAATAAATACCCATGCCCTCATTTACATAACAGACACAGCCCATCTTTTTATGCAGCGCATGCGCCGCCTTAAAATCATCGGTTATAAAAGCCAGGTGGAACTCGTTATCTCCCAGGCCATATTTTGCCTTGCGGCCTTTCAACCAGGTAAGTTCCAATTTATGCGGCGTCTCGCCGTCTCCAAGGAACACCAGCGTAAAGCTGCCGTCCTGTGCTTTTATCCGGCGGGTCTCGGCAAGCCCCAGAGCCTCCTTATAGAACTTCAGGCTTTTATCCAGATCCAGAACGTTAAAATTATTATGCGCGAAAGTGAATTTCATCAGTTCCTCCTATTCACCGGAAATATTCTACAATACTTGCGTAGGTGCCGTAACAAAGCACTAGCCTATGGCAGTGCCGTAACAAGGCCTATGGCCATCAAACGGCCTGTGTGCCTCAGACGTAGGGGGAACCGCTGTAGCGGTGCCCACCTGTGGTTCAATCCCCAGGAGGGGGTACCGCCAATACCAGCCTATGGCTGTGCCGTAACAAGGGCGATGCCCGTCAAACGGCATTGCGTAGGTGCCGCATCAGGGCCTATGGCCATCAGACGGCCTATGTGCCTCAACCACGAACATTCCCCGCCGTACTCCAAAATTTTATATGCTTTTATTATCAGGGGAGGAGACCAATATGCGATATGCCTTGCTAGCCGCTCTTCTTGCGGCCGCCGCGCCTGCCATGGCGCAGACCGGGCCCGGCGACATCCGGTACCAAAGCGTTGAAGAACTAAAAAAGACAGCGGCGGATCTTGAAGAAACCGTCAAACAACAGCCCGGCAACGTGGAACTTTACATAAAGCTCGGCTTTACCTATACCAGGCTTGAAAAGGCCGATGAAGCGCAGAAGGCCTTTGAAAACGCCGCCCGCCTTGACCCGACTAAGGCGATTACACATTATATGCTCGGACTTATCTATGAGAAGAAAGGCCTTAAAGAGAAAGCCCGAGCCGCCTGGAAAACTTGTCTTGAGACCGCCGCTGAGCCGCATTTGCGCGAAACCGCCCGCAAACACCTGCATCATTTATCCGCAAACCAATGAGAACCGTAAAAATACTTCTTGTCCTCCCATTGTTGGGCCTTTTAGCCGCCTGCGCTACACCGCGCGTGGCCGTGAACCCGCGCGCCGATTTTTCCGCCGTCAAGCGGGTGGCGGTGATGCCGTTCAGCGGCCCCAAAGGAGACTTGGCGGCCGATATGCTTACCCAGAGCCTGGTGGCTCAGGGGGCCGATGTAATAGAACGCCAGCGGCTTGACGATGTCATTAGGGAGCATTCGCTTTCAACCTCAAGCGCTTTTGATCCCGCCACGGCAAAAGAATTAGGCAAGCTGCTGGGGGTGGACGCGCTGTTCCTGGGAACCGTGGCTGAAAGCACTCCGCCAAGCACATATCTGGTCAGCGCTTCCGAAAACCCGCGGGTCACAAGCGTAACGCAGATCTCCAACACCAACATTACCCCTGAAGGCTCGGTCATGGGCATCCCCAACTCCCAATTGCTGGGCACCACGGCCAATGTCTCGCTGATCTCCCGAATGGTGGACGCGCAAACCGGTTCCATAATGTGGTCCGCATCCATGACTTATGAGGGGTTCGACATTTCCTCCGCCATGGCCGGCATAACCGACGCGTTCATACGCTCTCTCACGCCTATCTGGCCCGGTCTTTACAGGGTAAAATAGCGTATCCCCACAAAAAAACCGGGCCCTGAGGGACCCGGTTTTTATATAACTTACGACAACAAGAATAGCGCAAAAACCACTTTGATCAATCCATCAGGCGCTTCTGGCCTTCCAAACGCCTTATCTCCTCAACGTCCTGGGTAAATTCAAGGCAGCCGATATATTTTTTTTTATCGTCCCGCAGGGCGTAAAATTCTATAAGTATTTTGTGTTTGGGCTCTCCTTTTTTCACCTCCAGGTCTATCCAAAAGCGTACCTTATCCCTCGCGCCGGTTTTCATCTCGGCTATAAGCTTTTCCACCATGGCAAGGCTCTTCTCCGGATGGCATTGCCTGAAATTCATGCCCATGGCTTCCATGGGCCGCCTGAACAGCCTGGTTTCGTGCTTATTCCAGCCAACAACCTCGTCGTTGGCATCTATTACCGTGACTTCGGCGGGGATGCACTCTATCATGGCCTTCACCATGTCCGCGCTCATCTTGTCAAAAAGCATTTTTCCTCCCGGAAACAAGATTCTCTACGCCCCGCATAAAAAGGCTCGGGCGGGTTCCGCCTTGCCCTTTAATTTTATCACTTTTTCTTCCGCGGAACGGAACATATCGCCGGATTCCCTATATATATCCGCCGATATCAGCGCTTTTCCCGGCTCGCAATTGGCTTCCAGCCGCTGGGCGGTGTTAACCGCGTCGCCTATAAAGGTATACTCCCTGCGGCCGGGAGCTCCCACGTTGCCGCGCACCGCACGCCCCCCGTTAAGCCCTATCCTGACGCTGAACGTATTGCCGGCTCCAGGCTCCCTGAAAAGCAGCAGGATGGCCCGCGCCGCGGCCGAGGCGTCCCTGGCGGAATTAAAGCAGGCGAAGATGCAATCGCCTATGAATTTATCCACATCCCCGCCGTTCTTATAAATCAGATCCGTAGCCGGCGTAAATATCCCGTTCAGGGCTTTCACGACTTCGGCTGAAGTATGGCCCTCACAATAAGCCGTAAACCCCTTCACATCCATGAACATAAAAACACCGGTGAATTCGGCGTTCTTCAATTCCCGTCCGCCGGACAAAGCCACGGCCCCGGCCTCTTTCCATACGCCGTGCGGCGTATAGGCGTGGATGATCTCGTGCTGCCTGCGCAGCAGTTCTCCGTCTTTATAAGATTTCCGGCTTAGGTTAGCCAGAAAGCTCTCGGTGTTGTCCAGAAGTTCTTCGCTTCGCTCCAGCATAGCCCTCGTCCGGATAAGTTCTTCAGCCGGATCTGTTTTTGCGGCGCAGCGAACCTTGAGCGCCGGTTTCTTCACCGGGTCTTTGCCGTAAAAAGCCATCAGCGCCACCGTGGTGGCATGGTAACGCGAGCCGTGCGGCCCGGTTTCCGGGCTGGTTACGCCGCCATAACTGTTGAGCCACGGAACTATCTCGCCGCCGGAATAGAAACCGAAAACCGGAGTATCCGCGCCGAAGACGGACCTAACGGCGTCCACTTCTTCGTTCTCCCGGCTGTGCAGGATATGCGAGCGCGAACAGCAGCTGACCATGAAAACCAGGTCCGGCTTCCTGCCGGGAACAGCTCCGGCACACTCTTTTGCGGCCGTACGCGCGCCTTCTATCAAGCTTACCCGGCTGGCCTGGATCAGCCGCACCTTTTTACCCGACATATCTTCCGCCGGAAAATATCGGATAGAACCTTTTTTAAAATCGCAGGAGACCGGCAGTTTCAAAATGCTCCTCTCCGCGCAGGGCGCCACTATGGAGAACCCGTACCGCTGGACCATCAATTCAAAGAATTTATCTTTCGCCTCGCGCCCCAGAAACTGCCGGTAGAACTCTATTACCGGAACGCCGTCAACTTCTAAAACTTCCGGACCGTCGGCGCGGGTCACGGTCAATTCCGAACCCAGCGGCTCCCAGCCATGGCCGTAGCCGAAAGACACCTCGCACCCTTCCGGCAGTTCAAGCGCCGTCAACAGCGCGCCGGTCTTGTTCAGTTCGCCGCCGCAGTACTGATAATTGGTCCAGAAATCAGGATGATTCATGCCCCGGTCGTAATCCCCGCAGGTCAGCCCTCCGAAAACAGGCAGAGGGCCCAGCTTTTCCCCTATCGCGTCCACCATATTCTGCTCATAGCCGGTGGTCATGGAGCCGAAAATCAGCGCAAGTTTTCTCGCCGCGTCTTTTGAAAAGGGCGGGACGCCTCCGGCCAGGGCGAAACCGGTCTTGCGACAATCCTCAAAGACCTTTGAAACGCTGAACGAGGCTTTAAGGCCTTCAAGAGAGAGAAGCATAATGGCCACGCTGTTCTTAGAGACGCCCGCGTTGGTTATTTCCGCGTAACTGGATCCCCCGGTAAGTATGGCCGGGGCCAAATTGCGGCACAGGGCCTTGTGCACTTTCTCCTGATCAAGATGTATTGAAGCAAAAGCTACGGCCAAGTCAGGCTTAGGCACCGTTTTAAGGGCTTCTTTTGCCGCGGCCTCAGCCGCCATCCCCGGTTCCCCAAGGCCAAGTCCTAGGGCTATTTTCATATTTATAATATTACCATTTTGCCAGTCTCCTCTTTTAAAAAGCGTCTATTGAGTCTCACATAAATAATGTCCGGGTTGGAGGCTTGGATTTGAGATGAATGCGAGGAGCAACGAACGAGCAGACCGTTGGTCTGTGAGCGAGGAGCAACGAAGCAGTCGCTCAAGCCTATGGTAGTGCCGTGACAGACGCTATGCGTATCAAACGGCCAAAGGCAAGCCTCCCTTTCCCTGATGGGAAAGGGCCGGGCACTTTTGGGCTGCAACTGCGTCACGCGTCGCTTACATAGCCCAGCTATGCTGCGCTCCGAGTTCCTTATTTCGCCCCAAAATCGGCCCGGCCAGCGCGGACATTATTTATGTGAGGCTCAATAGGCCCAGCCGCACTGTGGCGCCCGGAACAGGAACCGTCATTACATCAGGTTCCTCTGTTTAAAGCTGGAGAATGCCGCCTTAGTCACTATCACGTGGTCCAGCACCTCAATACCCAGTAGTTTGCCGGCCTGCACCAGGCGCTTGTTAAGACTCAGGTCCTCATCGGAAGGTTCAAGGCAGCCTGAGGGATGATTATGCGCCAGGATTATGCCCGCAGCCAGGTTCCTTATGGCCGGTTCAAACACCTCGCGCGGGTGGACCAGATTATAGTTAAGCGTTCCGATGGAGACTATATCCCTTTTTATCTCCTGGTTGCGCGTATCCAGATGAAAGGTGACAAAGTGCTCTTTTTTATTTTCCCTTATGTCCTTAAGTTCGTCCCAAACATCGCTCGGCTTCAGATAAATATTGGTCTTCTTACCCGTGAAGAACCGCCGGCCCAATTCAAAAGCCGCCACGATCTCGCACGCTTTAGCCGGCCCCAGCCCCGGATGCTTCTTAAGGCCGTCAAAACCGGCGTTGGTGATATTTTCCCGCCGGAACTCGCCCAGGATATCCCCCGCCAGATCCAATACCCCGCGTTCTTTTGTGCCAGTACGCAGCAATATGGCCAGCAGTTCTGTGTCCGAGAGCTTGTCGGGACCGTAGCGCATCAGTTTTTCCCTGGGCCGCTCCAACTTTTCCATTTCCATTATGTCATGTGTCATATACCCCCCTTCCGCATTTAGTGCCTTTGTAAAAGCTCAGTCGCCGCGCCGCCCTCCGCTTCGAAAAGCTCCCGATATACAACAACGCTCATTCCCCCCTTTAGCATAAGGCGTATAGTATATTTATGGATATTATAGACAACGACCCCGACAGCGTAGTGTCGTGTTATAAGAACGACAAGTTTTCGTATAATATCCAAAGAGCCGCTTGTTGGGCATAGACACTGCCGCGGCATCCGCACGGGCGTTGGTTTTTGGGTAGAGTAAAGAAACGCAATATCCGCGCGGGTATTGGATTCAGCGGTAAATGTAAAGCGTTGAAAGGACGCGTGATATGGAACAAAATAAATTTGAACGGTTTTCAGCGGTCAGAAACACCATAAACAAAACCCTGTGCGTAGTGGTCAATGTGGCCGGAGACAATGTAACCGTATATACCAAAACCGGCGGCAAAATGACTTTCAAAGCCCAATATCTTGAGCCGCTATCGGAAGACGAGGCGCAGCCGATCAAATTAATGATAGACCAGCTCAAAAAAGAGGAAGAAAGCAAAAAAACAAGTACGACTAGAATAGCGGATCCGGAATTGATCCGCTCGGAGTGTGATAAGTTTGTACGACATATATCCCTCCGTTATCCGAAATCGGCGGACGCTTTTAAAGTCTTCTGGGCCGAACTCCTGGCCATAGCCGGCGACCAACCCGGTAAAACATGGGAGATGAAGCCAAATACCTCCAGCAATCCCTGCCCTGTGCTGAAGATCCTGAACCCGGCCACGCAAAAGTGGGTATACTGCCTTAATTTGCTGGCCGGCTACGGCCTTAGAATTGAAATAAAGAAAGAGTTCCTGCCGCCCGGCTGCGAAGCGCTGTTTCCCATAGACCACGCCATGTTCGGCGCCGGACGCGCCGTGGAGCTGAACTACAAGGATTTTACCCCGGAAAAACGCCGCCCCTACCTGGACTGCGTTAAGCTCATCTACAAGAACTCCGCACAACAGTAACCGCCCTCTTTATGGACCGGCGCGCTCCTACCCACGTCCGAAAAAAATCAAATCAGCGGTAATATCTGTCGGGATTATAGATAAAGTAAAAATCAAACGGTTCCAGGCGCGGCAATGAGACGTACCGCTGTCCCTTTTCATCCACCTTTTCTTCCGAAGTGATGCGTGGTTTGGCACGATTATCCATTGCGTCAGGATTCTTGGTAAAACCGGTTTCCTCTATCTCATCCACCACGCTGGTGGCCCAATGGTATTCAACGGCCTTGTCGCCAAATTCTTTCCAATCCCCGTCAGAATTCCTCTCATACATCTTCTTACGGAATTCCTCCAGTGTTATCCCCATCCTTTTGGCCACTGGCACGGCCAGACGTCTTTCCCATTCCCTGGCCAGTTCAAGCTGCTCTTTGAGCTGGGTCATATTGCCCCAGTTCATAGTGGACATCTGATGATGCAGTATGATGGCGTTTGGATAGACATACGATTTGTCCGCCAACGTTGTAATAGCCGCGGCCATGCTTGCGGCAAATGATTTGACCACCACATATACCGGCGCGCGGCTGGCCTGCATACCCTTGAGTATGCGGTAGCCCTCCATAACGGAACCGCCGGGAGAACGGTCTATCACCAAAAATATCGGACTGCTGGAAATATTGTTATAGTAATGTATACGTTCGCACACATAGTCCGCCACGCCGGTGAATATAGGCCCGTTAAGGGAAATGCGGCGGTCGCTTATGACAAGTTTATTATTGCTGAAAGGCTTGTCCAGGTATACAGGCTCTTTGTTGGCTTCTTTTTTCCACTCCTCTTTCCTGCCGCGCATTTCAAGATCGCTCTTGAGCTGGTCCATTTTGCTGTCGATACTCATTTTCTCCAGCTTCAGCCGGCGCTCAGCGAGGTCCAGGCGCTTGATCTCCAGATCGATGGCGTTCTTCTCTTTAGCGTCGGCTATAGTCAGTTCTCGTTGCCGCTCGTTCTTCAGGTCGTTCTCCGCCTTCATCATATCCAGCCGCTGGGAGATCAGGGACATATCTTTTTTGTTCTTTTCTTCGGAAAGTTTATTCTCAAGACTCAGCTTCTGCAATTCATCGTTCTGTTTGGAAACCTGAGCCACGGATTTTCCCGCCACAAGCTTATTTTGCGCCGTCACCGTCTGATATTCACTTTCCAGGGCGGCTATCTCCGCTTTGCGTTTTTCCTCGGCAAGTTTATTCTCCAATGTGGCTTTTTCAAGCTGGTCCTGCAGCGCCGAGATGTCAATCTGGTGTTTTTCGGCCGAGATCTTATTTTCGGTGCTCAGACGGGAAAACTCCGCTTCAAGGGCGGCCACCGTTGACTTCTGTTTCTGCATATCCAATGCGTATTGCGCCGCAAGCGCTTCTTTCTCGCTATTGAGCTGTTGGAGCTTTTTTTTGGTTTTTTGATCCGAAATCAGGTTCTCGGTTGTCAGCTTGCTCAGTTCCAGTTGTTCGGGAGACTGAGGCTGGACGCGCGGGGACGCGCCCTGGTCCGCGACAACTCCGGACATCTGAGCGCGGAGCGGGAGCGCCGCAAATACTAAAGTCAGGAACGATATTAAAAAACTACAGGAAATATTCATTATGAACTACCTCCATCATGGTTGCCGTGCCCTTTACGGGACGCGTTTTTTCAAGTTTTACATTTTCAAATTTTACTATGGACTCTGTGCTATGCTCCATGATAACCTTATCGATCTTTAACCCTTGATCACACCCAGCCGCTTCAATTCCCAGAAACATTTTATCATGGCCGAAACGTCGGCGGCCGCGTTGTGCGCGGATTCAAAACCCGCGTGAAACAATTTAGAGTGAAGCTCCAGGAGTTTCGGCCACTTATAACCGTACGGACCGGGAATGGCGCAATAATCAGTTGAGCTGTGCATGGTGCAGATCCGCGTTTTTGAGGGCAAGGGGTCGGTCATACCGTTTCGCAGGAATTCAGCTCCCACTATCTTTTCGTCAAAGCTCATATTGTGCGCTATCACATACTCCGCCCGATCGACTGCCGCATGAAAATCACGCAGGACGGGCAACAGGTCATAACCTTCTTTATTTGCCCGCTCCGTGGAAATGCCGTGGATACGCGCGGCCTCTTCGGGGATGGTAAAGCCCTCCGGCTTGATGATAAAATTCCCTCCCGAGATATTGTTTCCATCGGCATCGGAAAGTAAATATGCCAACTGTATCATCCTGGGCCAGTTGGCCAGGTCGGTTATTGGCGCTTTCCAGTTCTTAGGAAGGCCGGTAGTTTCGGTGTCTAAAAATAGGTACATGCCGGTACTATGCTCCCCAAAGTCTAAGGATTTCCCGCTCCTCTTCGGCGGACGCCACTTTCTTAAACCGCGCCCCCGAAACGCCGTTCACGCGCTGGCGGCAACCGGCCCAGGTTGGATGGCGCTCAAGGCGGCCCGCCACTAAGCTAAGGTAATACCCGCCTTTGCTCTTTGGTTTGGAAGAAGATGTTTTTCCGCCAGTGGAAGATTCTCTAAGGTGCTCCGGACCAGGCTCCAGCAGCGAATATCCGCAGCCCACCGCGGGGCCGTCGTAAAGCCTGGTATTCGTTGCCTTGGAGAAGGCCACCGCTATCACGTCGCAGCGTTCGTTTATCTCATGGCCGGCGTGGCCTTTCACATGCCCCCAGGAGAGCCGCCTTTTACGGGCCTGAGTTAACGAGAGCAGGCGCTCCCAGAGGTCCCGGTTGACCACGGGCTTGCCTGCCGCCGTCATCCAGCCGTTTCGCCGCCAACCCCCGATCCACTTGGTTATGCCGTTGATGAGAAGGGCGGAATCGGTAAAGAGCTTTACCGGCTCGGGCCGGTCCTGTACGGCGCTTAGAGCCGCTATAGCGCCCGCCATCTCCATACGGTTGTTGGTAGTAAGCCTTTCCCCGCCGCCCATCTCGCGCACTAGCCCTTCGGGATAGATAATAACAACGGCCCAGCCGCCCGGCCCGGGATTCCCCGAGCAGGCGCCGTCGCAATAGATGAAGATGGTCTCCTTCATCGCGGTTGATCCTGATTTTTATCTGACTTTTCTGGCGAACTTATCCTTCACATTGTTTTCTATGAAAGTGCCCAGACCTTTGCCGGCCAGCGCAAGAACCTTCATCTTGCCGACATTTTCCCTGCCCGCGCTCTGGTTGGAATAGCGATAAACTTCCTGCGACGCGAACCGGATAGTCACAAAGTCTTTGGCCAGTTCATACATCGCAACCGTGGATTTTCCACTGACGTTCTTATAGCTTTTCATTGCATCCTCTCTTTACCGTTATTATTTAAAATCCCTGCCTAAAAAAGCCGGAGTCCCGCTTCTAAACAAAACCCGCCGGCTGAACGAAATGAGTTTTGGGCGCGCAACACCTATATCTTAACAAATCCCCCCGCCCCAAAAACAAAAAATTGAGAAATAGTCAGTTCAGCACCCATATGCCCTTACTTAACCTTAGCCAGAAGCATCTTTATCGCCGTATTGGCTATAGTGAGGCCGAAGATGCCGGTAATGGTGGGCAAACTTCCCAGTGCGACCCTCGGGTGCAGGGAAAACCGCTGTGCGGCGCCCCCCGTGTCTAAATCCCCAGGAAGGGACGCCGCGCGGTCGAAATGATCCCGCTCCGCGGGATCGGACTGCCGGGCCTTGCGAAGTTTGTCCACCGGCTCCAGGGAATAAACGCAGGTGAAATCCAGCGGCGAATTATGCTTCTTTAGCCAGTACTTCAGCCGGGCGGCCAGCGGGCAGCCGCGCGTCTCTCGCAAAGGCCCCACACGGATGGCGCCAGGATCGGTACGCAGGGCGGCGCCCATGCTGGAGATAAGCCGAAGCTTCCTGTTACAGACCTCGGTAATAAGGTTCGTCTTGGGGCCCATCGAGTCTATGGCATCTATAACTATATCCGGGCCGCTTTCAAGTATGGCGTCAAAACTTCCCCTGTCGGCGAACAGGTTCAGCTGTTCCACGCGGCAATGCGGATTTATATCCAGTACCCGCCCGGCGGCGACCGAGGTTTTATGCCGGCCTAGCGTGGAACTCAGCGCGTAAAGCTGACGGTTTATGTTACTGGCTTTTACGATATCGAAATCCACCAGGCGGAGCCGCCCCACGCCGGCGCGGGCCAGCCCTTCCACGGCGTAACTCCCCACCGCGCCCAACCCCACCACGGTCACAAAGGAACTCTTGAGGCGGTTTACACCCTCATCACCCAACAGCAGCCTTATCCGCGCCAATCTGTCTTCTGTCATAAATTCACTTCTTATTTCTTCGGCATCCCCATTCCGCCAGAATGCGCCGGGCTTCAGCCACAAAAGCCGGCAAGGCTTCGCGGGCTTCGGGAGTGAGGGTTTCCCGGAACACCGTGGGGTCCCCCACTTCCACGCACACCACCCGCAGCTCGCGCGGGAAGCTCATTTCCAGCCGCTCGGCTAATTCCAATATATGCGGCAGCCCGGCGGCGTGCTGCGACGGGGACACGCAGCGGCGGAAATCTTCCCGGTCCCAGCAAAGGACCGTGCCCGGCGCGCATTTGCCGGTGGCCACCGCGTCCAGGATCAGCGCCCGCTCGCAGTGTTCCAGATGATCAAGCAAAGCCAGCCCCGCCTCGCTGGTTTCCACCACCTCCACGTCATCAGGGAATTCCTCACGCAGGAGCCTAGCCGCGTGGAAACCGATACCATCATCCCCCAAAATATCATTCCCCAGCGCCAGCACCAACGTTCTATTTAACTTTTTCATAATGGCGTTCGACCGACCATCAAAAAATTGACTTTTTGCCGGATTGGTTTTTATAATTTCTAAAAAACATGCCTGTTGAAGACTGCATTCCGAACCGTTTATAAAATCCCTGCAAATCCGCGTCGCATAGCAAATCTATCATATATGATTTTTTGAGTTTCTGAAACATCTTGCGGACCAAAGCCTGCCCGATTCCTTTCCCCTGATACTCCGGCAAAACTTCCAAAAAAGGAATATAACAGGATAAGATCTTGTCGCTTATAGCAGTAATAAATCCCACAACAATCCGTTTTTTTGTGTCTATCGCCAAAACAACCGCATCGCTGTTCTTGAGCAATTTTAGATGCGTTTCGGGCGCGGGAGGATTGGGCCAATCCACAAAAAATCCATGCAACATTGCCGGGGTTATATTATCTGTAGAATGGTTATACTTAATCATAAATTTACTTTAACCTAAAATTGAATGAATATTACTATTTAAACCTTTATCAATGAAAAATAATCTATAACTTAAGATTACATACAACTATTTTTACCCGATACACAAGGGCGGGGGCGGGTTCCCTGTCCGTTCCATTCAAGGGTTTTAAGCCCGGTGTCTGGAGCGAATCCCTGTCATTAGGGACGGCGAGGACCGGTCAAGCCGGACCGCTATGTCGGTCCGGCGCGTTCCACAGCCGGCGTAAAACACCGGGCTTCTTCCCCGGAAAACCCGGTCCCGGAACGGACAGGGAACACGTCACCGCCTGTTCGAGCCAACACCACCCCGCCTACCCGGAAAAGGCAAAGGCTGAAGGAAATACCTTCAGCCTTCAGCTCATGCAATTAGCTTCCCTTAGCGCCTTATCTCTCGGATGATTTCGCCCTTCATATCACGCAGGGTCACGACCAGGGGCATCTCGCCGGGCAAAGTATGCGTGGCGCAGCCGAAGCAGGGGTCGTAGGCCCTGAAGGCCATTTCCACCATGTTCAGCAGACCGTCGTTAACCTTGCCGTCCTTGATCAGGCCCTTGGCCGCCTTGTCCACGCTCATGGCGATGCGCGCGGAATTGTTAAGAGTCGCCACTATAAGGTTCGACCGGAGTATCAAACCGTTCTCGTCGGTCTCATAGTGGTGGATAAGCGTGCCGCGCGGGGCTTCCACCGCGCCTACTCCCGCTTTCGGGGTCTTGGCGGGGACAGTGCGGAATTCCTTGCCGGTCAGCTCAGGGTCATTGGTCAATTCCACCATCCGTTCGGCCGCCTGTATCATTTCAACCACGCGCGCCCAGTGGTTGGCCAGCGTATGGTGCACTGGTTTGCCGCCCAGCACCTTAAAATATTCCTCGTACGCCCTCTGCGCTTCCGGCGTAGCCATGCCGTCGGCCGCGTTGAGCCGCGCCATGGGGGCCACCGCGAAAACACCGCTGGCTCCGCCTTCCGTAAAACCATGCCACCCGACCTTTTTAAGGAACGGGAACTTTATATAGCTCCAGGGCTCCACGTGTTCCGCTATATGCTCCAAATAATCCTGTACGGGGAATTTGGCGAATTCTTTACCCTCGGGCGTGACCACCCGCAGTTCGCCGTCGTAGAAGTTCACTTTATTGTTCTTATCCACCATGCCCATATAGTAGGTTTTATGGGTGAAGGCGTCCGAAGTGATGATCTTCACGTAGGCGTCATTCTTCAGGACAATGTCGTGGAAGACCTGCAGCGTGAACTTGGCGAACTCCAGTGCGTCCTTGGCCACCTCTCGGAATTTGGCGATCTCCGAAGGAGCGATGCCCTTGGCCACACCGCCGGGCAGGCCCATCACCGGGTGTATGACCTTGCCGCCGACGTAGTTTATGATCTCGCGTACGCGTCTGCGCGTAGAGATGACTTTTTTACCTACGTCCAGCCCCACCTTGCCGATAACGCCCAGGATATTGCGCTGCTCCTTCGGAGCATCCGGGCCCACTATAAAGTCGGGGCCTCCGAGGACATAGACGTGCAAAGCGTGATCCTCGAACATGAACGCGTTATAGACCAGTTCCCGTATTTTTCTGCCCACCGGGTGGCATTCCACACCGTACAGGTCGTCCAGAGTCTTGGCCGCGGCCATGTGATGCGCCGTGGGGCAGACGCCGCAGATGCGCGAAGTGAGCTGCGGCATATCCTCGGCCGGACGGCCCTGGCAGAACACCTCGAAACCCCGGAGTTCCGGGATCTGTAGATAGGCACGATCCACGTTACCCTGGTCGTTCATGAAGATCTCTATCTTGCCGTGGCCTTCCAGGCGGGTGATAGGGTCGATGGTGACGGTGCGCCGGCCGGAGTTGGCCTGCTGGTGCGCCTGGTTCCAAACTTTCTGAGCGTTAGTGTCCATGATATGGCTCCTGGTCTACTGTAATTTGCGCCGCAGCAGGCACTTTGAAAGGCCGTAACGGTAAAAAGTCCCGATAGGATCGGGGATGCCGTCGAGGACCGCGTCTATCTCTTTTTCCTCTTTCGGGGCGATGTTCGAGAACACCGAGGAGACGAACTTGGCCCCCTGGTCCTTTACGCGGGAAGTGGGCCCGAAGCAGCCGGTGCAGGCCATGTTACCGGCGGGACAGAGGGCTTCGCAGCCGCCGCGCGTGGCCGGGCCCATGCAGACTAGGCCCTGCGCCAGCAGGCACTTTTCCGGATCTATCTGTATCTGGTGCGGCCGCTTAAACTCGGTCAAAGCGAGATCGGCGGGTTTGGAGTCCTTGCGTTTGCATTCCTCGCACAGCGCGATATCCGGAGAGAGCACCGTCCCCTTGGGCGGGAGCTTGCCGGACAGGAGCGCCTGCACCGCGGCCATAATGATCTTGGGCGTGGGCGGACAGCCGGGCAGATAGTAATCCACTTCTATGACCTGGTCCAGCGAGCGGACCATGCCGCGAAACTCCGGCAGAGTCAAAGTGCGGCCCTCATCCTTGCTCTCGGGTTGAGGCCGGGTCTTGCCCGGGTTATCCATGCCGGGGCAGTCCTCGTAAACATATTTCAGAATGCTCTCTTTCTGGAACTGATTGGCCAGCGCCGGGATGCCGCCGGAGTTGGCACAGGCGCCGAAGGAAACCACTACCTGGCACTTGCGCCGCAGCATGCGCACCCACTCCTCCTGCTCGGAGGTGCGTATGGCGCCGTTGATAAAGCCGGCCACGATGGACTTATCCGGCCGGGCTTCGACGTCCGCCTTCTTGAAATCCATGGCCACGGGCCAGAGTACTATATCCACGGCCTCCACAACCTTCAGGATGTCCTCGGCCAGGTCCACAACAGCTTCCTCACAGCCGCCGCAGGAAGCGCACCAGTAGAAAGCTACTTTGGGTTTATCGGGCATGTGTCGTCTCCCCTTTTTTGGAATCCTTATTCACATGGGCTTCGAGTTCTTCCATCTCTTTATCCCACTCCTTGAATTTGCCGGGCAGGTCGAGCGGGCCCAGGGCGCGCACCTTCTTCGTCATATCGTTTATCACGGCCTTGACCTTGTCGCCCTCGGCGCCGGAGATCCATTCCAGGCGGAAACGCCCGTCATGGATGCCCATGCCCTTGAGCATCCGCTCCAGCATCCGCATGCGGCGCAAAGTCTTATAGTTGCCTTCCGCGTAATGGCAGTCGCCGGGGTGGCAGCCCCCGAGCAGCACGCCGTCGGCACCGCGCGCGAAAGCGTCCAGCACGAACTGCGGGTCCACGCGGCCCGAACACATGACCCGTATCACGCTCACGTTCGGGGCGTATTTCAGGCGTGATACGCCGGCTAGGTCCGCGGCCGTGTACGTGCACCAGTTGCAGAAGAACGCCACTATTTTAGGTTCGAATTGTTCGTTCATTTCAGTATCCCCCGGATCTCGCTGAAGATCTCGTCGTCGTCGAACAGGTTCTGCACTATCGAGCCAGACGGGCAGGCCGCCGCGCAGACACCGCAGCCCTTGCAGAGCACCTCGTTGATGACAGCCTTTTTCTTGACCTCGTCGAAGGTGATGGCTGAATAAGGGCAGAGCGGCACGCAGGATTTGCAGCCGCAGCACTCGTCCTCTATCACGTGCGAAGTGTTGGGTTCCAGCTCAACGAACCCGGCGTCGATAAGCGCCAGCGCCTCGGCCGCCGCGGCCCCGGCCTGCGCCACCGTGTCCGGAATATCGCGCGGCGCCTGGCAGGCCCCGGCAATGTAGATCCCGTCGGTAAAGGTATTGACCGGGGCGAGCTTGGGATGCCGCTCCTGGAAGAAGCCCTCGGTGCCGCAGCCGATATTGAAGCGGCGGCGGACCTCCTGTGCATCGGCCTGCGGCTCGAGCCCCGTGGAGAGCACCACCATGTCCACCGGGATGCGCCGCACGAAGCCGGCCAGGGTGTCTTCCACCCGCAGAACCAGTTTGCCTTCCTCGTCAGGCGTCATGGCCCAGTCCGTAACCTCGTCAACGCGGCCGCGGATGAAGTGCACGCCTTCGCCCAGCAGCTTGTCGTAGAATTCCTCGTAGGCCTTGCCCGGGGCGCGCATATCGATGTAGAAGTTGTAGACTTCGGCGCCGGAGTGTTCCTTGATCAAATGGGCCAGTTTAAGTGAATACATGCAGCAGACGCGGGAGCACCACTTGTTGGTCTTCGCGTCGCGCGAACCCACGCAGTGTATGATTCCTACGGCCTTGGGATGTTTGCCGTCCCGCAGTGTGATCTCGCCCGAAGTGGGGCCGGAGGCGTTGACCAGGCGCTCTATCTCCAGCGCCGTATAGACGCCCGGATAGCGGCCGTAGCCGTATTGCGGCGAGCGGGCGGGATCGAACGCCTTGAAACCCGTGGCCAGCACGATGGCGCCGACCTGCAGTTCCTTCGTTTCCTCTTTCTGGTTGAAATCGAAGGCCTTGCGGTCGCAGGCGGTGGCGCAGGACTGTTTACACTTACCGGTCTTAAAGTGCAGGCAGGTGTCCTTGTCTATAAGTACCACTTTCGGCGTGGCCTGCGGGAAGTCTATGTAAACGGGCTTGCGCTTGCCCAGGCCCTGGTTGAACTTGTCAGCGAACTTGGCTTCCTTGAAAACGCAGGCGTCGATGCACTCCATACAGCCGACGCAGAGGTCCTCTTTGACATAGCGGGGTTTGCGCTTTACCGTAACCTTGTAGTTGCCGACATAGCCCTCGACCTTTTCAACTTCGGAATAGGTCCAGAGCGTGATGTTGGGGTGGGCTTTGACGGCTGACATCTTAGGCGTCAGGATGCAGGCCGCGCAGTCGAGCGTGGGGAAGGTCTTGTCGAACAGGGCCATGTGGCCGCCGATGGTGGCCTCGCGCTCGACCAAAGTGACTTTCTTGCCGGCGTTAGCGAGCGTCAGTGCGGCGTGGATGCCGGCTATACCCCCGCCCACAACCATAACATTGGGATCCACCGGTACGCGCTTCTTGTCCAGGGCCTGGTGGAAGGCTACGCGGGCTATGGCCGCGCTGACGAGCTGCATGGCCTTTTCGGTAGCGGCCTTTTTGTCGGTATGCACCCAGGCCACATGTTCGCGGATATTCACCATCTGGAAATAGAATGGGTTAAGCCCGCCCCTGGCCGCGGCCTTGCGGAAAGTCTCCTCGTGCAGGTTCGGCGAGCAGGCGGACACCACCAGGCGCTCCAGCTTGTGCTCTTTTATATCCTTGGCTATCATCTCCTGGCCGGGATCGGAACACATGTATTTGTAATCGCGCGAAACTACCACACCAGGCAATCCGGCCGCGTATTTCTGCACGGCAGCCACGTCCACCATGGACGAGATGTTGCTCCCGCAGTGGCAGACGTAGAAACCGATGCGGGGCAGGTTTTCCTGTTTGGGTTTATTTTCAGACATAGTTTATCTCCCCGCCAGCGCCGCTTGGGCGGAAATTATACCGCGCTTTATTCCCAGTTCCGACTCGGGCAGGCCCATGGCAAGCCCAAGGATCTGCGTAAAGTAAAGGGTGGGAATATCGACCCGCTCGAACTTGCGGGCTATCTGGTCCTGGTAGCCGTCCAGGTTGAACTGGCAGAGCGGGCAGAGCGTCACGACGGCGGCCGCCCCGCGTTTTTTGGCTTCCTTGACGAGGATGTAGGCCAATTTCAGCCCGACTTCCGGCAGCGTTCCGGTAAGACTGCCGCCGCAGCAGCGGGTCTTCAGGGGCCAGGACACGCATTCCGCTCCGACCGCCTCGATAAGCTTATCCATGGTCACCGGGTTATACTGGTCGTCAAAAGTTGAGTAGGGCCGTACCACTTGGCAGCCGTAGTAGGGCGCTATCTTCAGGCCCTTCAGAGGGTTTTTGATGAACTTGGCCAGCTTTTCCACGCCAACGTCGTTGATCAGGACGTCCAGAGGATGGCGGACCCTGACCTTGCCCTTATAGTCCAGGCCGGCGGACTTCAGAGCGTTGACCACCTTGCGGCGGAGTTCCGGATTATCCTTAAGACCATGCTGGGTCTTATTAAGCACTAGGTAACAGGCGCTGCAGGGGGCTATAACATCCAGGTCTTCGCGCTCCGCGATGGCCAGGTTCCGGCCGGCCAAAGCGTAGGATTTGGTTTCGTCCACCGACATATAGGCGGTGGCGCCGCAGCAGTTCCAATCCTCCAGCTCGCGGACTTCCAGGCCCAGGGCCTTGAACACGGCCAGGAAAGATTCCTCGTAGGCCCTGCCGGTCCCTTTGAGCGAACAGCCGGGGAAATAAAGGTATTTCATGACAAGGCCTCCTTCTTTTCTTTCTTCTCTTCAGCGTCAAGCGCTTCCAGGACCTTGCGCAGTTCGCCGCGGCGCTTTATGGTATCCGGCAGGAACGACATGCGGCCCGTTCGCATAAGGTTCAGCCCCAGGCCGATCATGCCCAGGAACTTGAACCAGTTAGTGCGGAGAAAAAGGTCGGTGACCAGCAGGGTCTCGTTGACGCGGCCGAACATAAAGATCATGCGGCCGAACTCGCGCGCCAGAACCGGGATAGGGAAACTCCGCGGATACACGCCTTCTTCAATAGCACGGCGCTTCAAAAGGTACATGATATCCGTAATGTGGATCTCCTTGGGACATTCCACCCTGCAGGCGTAGCAGCTGGAGCACAGCCAGATGGTGAAAGAACTTAAAACTTCTTTTCTAAATCCCTCTCGGGCAAGATTGATGATCCTGCGGGGCGTGTAATCCATGTAAAGGGAAAGCGGACAGGCGGCGCTGCAGATCCCGCACTGTATGCAGTGCCGGAGATTTTCTCCGCCGATCTCACCAACCACCCATTTGGCGAATTCCGGATCGCAATCCCCCTCGTATTTGACCTTTTGTTCTAGCGGCATAGAAGTGTCTCCTTCTCTGTATTACCCTGCTTTACGCATGTCAGGAGCTGATTCCCGTCAGGTTTTATAAGGCGGCACCCGGCGCCTGTTCACTAATTACGCAATTTATATCGCCTCTAGTAATGATATCATTGCGGCGGCTGTATCTGCCACCCACTTCTTTTTATGATGATATAAGTTAAACTAATAATCAATAATACGGTCTTAATTGACCTTATTTGCACCCCTCCGGTTTCCACAACCATAAACCAGGCGCAGATGAAAGGATTACCGCGCGTGACCGAAAAATCAGCCGCACAAGTAGAATTACCGGGGCGAGATAGTCGCGATCCTTAGCGGGGATGCGTATATGTGTAAACCGCAATAGTTATCCCCTCCATTCGATGCTGAAATCCGGTTTTATGATTTCAGATAACCAGGGAATAACTCACCCATGAAAATTTCAGCGTTGCGCCAGGTCAATTCGCCCAACGCCTCCGGGCTTTGAGCAAGCGCGGCGGCCGCCGCTCGGATAACTTCAACAAGCGGATACCCCTCCCTGGAATTTGCCGCGGGGAACGCCACACCGGGGTTTTCACTACCCTGGGACCCGGAGCGCCGGGCTTCTGAATCCGGATCGGAAGATTCGGTTTCGAACAGCAGTCTATTCAGCGGCACGGTCATTAAGGCCTGGCGCAGTTTTTCACGTTTCGAATCCATCAGCCCGGCATTGAAAGAAAAATAAGCGCCCAACTCCGCCAGTTTTTTCACCATTTCGGGCGCCCCTCCGTAGGCATGCAGCATAAAGGCCGGCGGCGCTTCTTCCTTGAGAATACCCGCCAGCCTGTCCCAGGCCTTCACGCAATGTATTGAAACCGGTCTTTTAAGCCTTTTGGCGAGTTGAAGCTGCGCGCGGAAAATTTTCTCCTGTTCATTTAAATCCGTGTTAACGGTTCTATCAAGACCTATCTCTCCCACTCCGGAAGGCGCGCGGAGAAGAAAATCGCCAAGAAGTTCAAGCCAGCCGGATTCAGCTTTGCTGATAAACCAGGGATGAAGGCCGAAGAACGGAAAAACGCCTTTGCGTCCCGCCAGGTCCAGGACCTTTTTCCAGTCGCCCGGATTGGTGCCGTTGCAAAGCGTCAGCTTTACTCCGGCGGAGCAATCCTTTTCAAGAACTTTTTGGGGGTCTGTTTCGCCGGGATAGTTCTGCAGGTGGTTGTGCGCGTCAAAAAGCCGTATTTCCGCCATCAGAAGCCCCGGCTTTCTTTTATCAGTTCACGGGCATGTTTCAGCCCCAGTTCCGTTGACTTGGTTTTGCCGCCGAGCATACGCGCTATCTCAAGCACTCCGGCTTCAGGATCCAGCTTCGAGACCGTTATCGCAGAGATACCGCGCCTGACGTTCTTTTCCACATAATAGTGCGCGCCGGCGAAAGCCGCTATCTGGGGCATATGGGTAATACAGAAGAGCTGTTTTGCGCCGGCAAGAGCGGAAAGCTTCTCTCCCAGCAGGCGCGCCACAGTGCTGCCGACGCCTGTGTCCAATTCGTCGAAGACCAGCACCGGGATGTTATCGTTTGCGGCCAGCACGGTCTTAAGCCCCAGCATCACGCGGGACATCTCGCCGCCGGAAGCGGTCAGTTTCAGCGGCTTCAACGGATATCCCGGGTTGGCCGAGAACATGAATTCAACGGTATCCATGCCGGAGGCGGTAAAGCGCCCTTCCTCGGTTTCGAGCGCGGCGGAAAATCTGATCTCCTTAAACCCCAGGCCGGAGATCTCGGAAACCACGGCGGCGGATAATTTTTTAGCCGCGGCGGCGCGCTTGGCGTGCAGCGCTTCGCCCAGCTCCGTCAGCCGGCTCCCGGCTTTTTCAAGTTCGGACGCCAACTCCTTCTTGTCGAAAGAGGCGTTCTCAAGCCCGTCTATCTTTTCACGCAATCCGGCTTCTTTCTTCAGAACGTCCGCAAGCTCCGGGCCGTACTTTTTCTTCAAAACTGATATTTTATCCAATCTTGAAAGAACCGCGTCCAGACCGGCGGGATCAGTATCCAGATTCTTTGAATATTTGTAAAGACTTTCCTCTATATCTTTTAAAGCGAGGACGGCCTGGGCGAGGTTCTCCTTAAGCGGCGCGGCGGTTTCATCCGTTTCCGCGAGAGCTTCCAGATCCTTTAATGCCTTCTCAAGCCCGGCCAAAGCCGGCGCCTCGCCTCCGGAAAGAAGTTCGTATGCGCGGCTTGAAAGCGTAAAAAGCCTGTTGGCGTTCTTCAGGCGGGGATACAGAACCTGAAGCTCGCCTTCCTCCCCTTCCTTCAGCTCCGCCGACTCTATTTCTTTGAGCTGGAAGCGGTAAAGGTCGATAAGGCGGGCGCGCTCCTCTTCGGAAAGGGAAACGGCGTTCAGACGCTCCAACAGACGGCGGCGCTCTTCAAAGACCGCCCCGTAAGCCGCGGCTTCTTTTTCAAGCCTCGCATAACGATCCAGCAGCTCCAGTTGAACTTCCGCCTTCATCAGGCTCTGATGTTCGTTCTGGCCGTGAAAATCCACCAGCGCGTCTCCCAGCCCGGACAAAAAAGCCGCCGTCACGGGGCGGCCTTCTAAAAATCCCCTGGTCTTGCCGCCAGCGTCCAGCTGCCTGCGCACGGAAAATTCCGCGCTATTTATTCCGTAGGCCGCCAAAAGCTTTTTCGGCAGCGTGCCGGAGTTAAAAACTCCGGAGACTTCCGCCTGGGCCGCGCCGGTCCTGACCAGTTCAGAACTGGCGCGTTCGCCCAGCAGGAAGCCTATGGCTTCGACTATTATGGATTTTCCGGCGCCGGTCTCTCCGGTGAAGACGTTAAGTCCCGGCCCGAACTCCAGAACCAGCCGGTCTATGATAGCGAAATCCTTGATCTCAAGTTTTTTTAACATGCTAATTGAGTTGAATGCCGGCGGCTGCGAGTTCGGGGTCCCGCCGGAAATAATAAATGGTTATCTTTTTCCCCATCTCAATTTTTTGCGCAAAATATCGAAATATGAAAAATCCCGCGGCACCAGCATCTCGAAATTTTTGGGGTATTTACGGATAACGATCCTGTCGCCGGTTTCAAGAACGGAATTCTCCTGGCCGTCAAGAGACAATGAGACGCAGTGATCATGGCCCGGACGGTTGCCTATAACTATCGTAATATCCTCAAGCGAAGAGAGCACTATTGGACGGTGGGTCAAGGTGTGCGGGCAGACCGGGGACAGGAGAAAGACTTCAAGCTGAGGCAGAACGATAGGCCCCAGGGCCGCCAGGTTATACGCCGTGGAACCGGTAGGCGTGGAAATGATCAGCCCGTCTCCGAAATATTCGCTTAAAAACTGGCTGCCGAAAAAGGCGCGCAGGCTGAAAGCGCGGGCTTCGGCGCTTCGGATGACGCAATCGTTAAGCGCCGGATACGGACCGAAAACCTTTTTGCCGCGGCGAAAGACTTCCACCGACAACAGCTGCCGGCGTACTTTATTAAAATCGTTGTTCAGGAAAGCGTCCAGATATTTTTTAAAACCCGAACGCTCTATACCGCTGAGAAATCCGAGCCCCCCGGCATTAATGCCCAGGACGGGAATGCCGTACTTTATGACATGGCGGGCCGCGTATAGCACCGTGCCGTCGCCTCCGACGGTAATAGCGGCGTCGGCCTTTTCAAATTTGCAGACCGGTGAATTTACGCAGACCTTTGAGAACCGGACCCCCCGGTTTTTAAGGATCCGTTCGATTCCGACGGCAAAAGTTATGGCTCTCTTCCTTTTAGAATTGTAAAACAGGACCACGCTTTTAATACGTTTCATAATAGGGCCTAAATATAATACAAAAATCTAAGACTTAGGACTCGCAACGAAATAATAGGCCTATATGACTGAGCCGATTTTGGAGCGAGCCCTTATATTTCCATTTCCACCGCGGCGCCGGGGCGGTTTTCAATAAGACGCTCCGCCACTGAGCCGGGAGGACCTTTCACCGCCACGCGGGAACCGCCGCCCAGCACCGCAACTTCAAAGCCGTGGGCTTTCAGCCGCCAGTCCAAGCCTTCCCACGGGCCCCGCCCGGTATACCCGACCGTCTTAAATCGCAGATCCCTGGAAACCGCCCAGTCCGGACGCACTTCCAGTTGCCCGAAGAGGAGCTCATCCCGCGGCCAGACGTGCTCGACCGGGACCCCGGCTGCGGAAATCCTGACGAGAGCCGCCTCAAGCTCCGGCGGCCGAACGCCGTAAGGTAATACGACTTTTTTTATCTTAATAAGCCGGGCCAGCTCTTCCAGCCCGCTCCAGTCCCGCCGTGCCGGAGTGGAAATAAATACCGCCTCCAATTCCCTAAAACCGTAATGCAGGACCGAATTCGCAAGTTTACGCCCGCTGATGCCGGGATTAACAAGGAAAAGGCCGGAGCTTGCGTGCCGGATCAGCACGGAACGGGTATCGGAATCTGAAAACGCGGACACCAGGTTTTTCTCCGGCAGAAAGCCGGCGGCGGACAGAATAAACAGCGGGACCGCCGCCAGAACGTACAGGCGGCGCCGCCTGAAACCCAGCAGCGGAGCGTGCAACAGGACGAAAACAAAAAAGAAAAATGCCGCGAGCATCAGCGCGGAAGGAGGACTTACCGGAACCGAAGCATACTTAAAAGCGGCGAACCACTTTATCAGCCGGATGAATACCGCGAGACCGAAGCCGGTAACCGTTTTCATGATCAAGAACAGCCGCGCCGGCCAGGAAATCAGCAGCGTCGCGAAGCCCAGCCCCATAATAACTCCGGAAGCCGGCACAAGAATCACATTGGATAATATGGAAATCAGGGAAACTTTATGAAAGTAGAGCGCCATCAGCGGATACAGACCGGCCTGGGCAAAAAAGCTTACCAGCAAAATACGGACAAGGGAGAGCGCCGGACCTTTAAGCCGTATCAGATTATCCCAGAGCGTCATGCCCACCGTGATGCCGTACGAAGCCATGAAGGACATCTGGAAACCGGCATCGAAGAGCGCGGAAGGCTCTACCGAAAGTATGGCGAGGCATGCTATTATAAGCCCCTGGAAGACTCCGGAATCCCTATCTAGCAGATAGCCCGCCAGCGCGGCCGAGAACATCACATATCCCCGGATCAGAGGAGCTTCAAGCCCCGCCACAAGCACATAAAAACCCGAACACACGATTGCCAGCAGACCGGAATATTTTTTTCCGATTCTGAGCTTTGAGCACAGGAAATAGACGACAAAAGTCACAAAACCCACATTCGAACCGGAAGCCACCAGAAGGTGCCTGGCGCCTGAGTCCTGAAACGCGGCCTTGAGTTCCTCTGAAACGCTTTTTTTCTCACCCAGAACTATACCGCCGAGGACCGAGGCCTGATCGACCGTAAAATTGCGCTCAAAGACTTCAAGCGCCCTGGTACGGAACGATGCCGCAAGTCCGACGGGAAACGGAGCTTTTTTTATTATTTCAAGACGGCCCCCCCTGGCTTCGGCTCTTATTCCGCGCTCGGCAAGATAATTCCGCCAGTCAAGATTCCCGGGAATAGCGTAATTGAACGGTTCGGACAACTCCGCCGTGAAAACCGTTTTATCTCCGTAAGAGGCGCCTCCCATATCGCCCGCATAAACCATTACCGGAGTATTCGCGGCAACCCCGTCAATGGAGGAAACTTTAAGCGCGAAACGCCATAAATTCCCGCTATGCACCGGATATTGGGCCACGCGGCCTTCCAGACGTACGCCTGACGCCGGAAGGGGAGGCAGATCCCGGGAAATATCACGCGCTCCGCCGGACTTGAACGCGGCTATAAGCGCGGCCCAGCAAAGCAGCAAAATAAAGAGATGCCGTTTATAATAGGAAAACCGCATACCCCCCACCCCTAAAACCCTTATCCCCTAAACCTTCGTTCTCCCCTTGAGGGCATAACCGAGAGTTACTTCATCCATATAATCTATATCCCCACCTAACGGCACGCCGTAGGCGATACGCGTAATACCCGTAACATGATCTTTTAAAAGCCTGGTAAGGTAAATGGCGGTCGTTTCCCCTTCGGTATCGGGGTTGGTGGCGATTATCAGCTCGGCTACGGCGCCGTCCGCTTTGTGTATCCGCTCAATGAGTTCTTTAAGCTTAAGACCGGTGGAATTAACGCCATCCATAGGGGAGATGACGCCGTGCAGAACATGATAAACGCCATTGAAGGTCTTGGCCTTCTCTATGGCCGCCACGTCTTGCGGCTGCGAAACGACACAGATTACGGAACGATCCCTGGAATGGTCCTCGCAGACGCTGCAAGTGTCTCCTTCCGCATAATTATAGCACTCGCGGCAATAAGCCACAGAACTTTTAACCGCCCTCAAAGCCTCCACCAGTTCTTCTATCTGGCTGCCCGGCGTCTTTATTACATAAAGGGCAAAGCGTTCCGCCTGCTTGGGGCCCACTCCCGGGAAGCGTCTAAAATGGGTTATTATCTTCTCTAAAGCTTTCATAAAGCGATGACTTGTTAGTAATTGGCGGTTAGTTGTTGGTTGTTAATGGTTATGAGATGGTGGGCGAGATTTAAGGAACTCCACACCCTGTCTGCCAACTGCTATTGACCTTTTATTTTCTGTATCCTGGTTATCCGGCCGTGAAAAACTTTGTTAAGATGTTTTAGTTCCGGTTCTTCTTCGGGCGTCCGCGCGCCCATGTCTTCCCATCTCATCTCCACGGCCGGTTGAGACGCAAGCGGAGATTGTTGCAACGGTTTTCCACCTTCTACGGTGTTGGCCGGGGGATGGGGCGCCGCCGGTAAATCAGCCTCCGGCGCAATTCCGGCATCGGCTTCCGTATCTTCGGCTTCCAATACTTCGGCTGATTCCAGAACTTGCTCCGTATCCTCTTCCTGCACGGGGGCGGCCTTCGCGTCCTCGTTATGCCCCACTGTTAGCCCGATCGCGCGGCCGGCCAGGCGCTCAAGGTTACCCTCAAGCTCCTTGCGGGCTTTTTCTATGATATCGGCTTCAAATTTACTGGCGGAAGAAAGCTTCCAGGTATTTTCCTGGTCAAAGACCACCCGAACGGAGAGCAGTATATTGTAAAGGATTGGTTTATTTACGGAAATGACGCCTAGAAGCCGTTTCCAGAGCGCTGAAGAAGGCAGTTTTTCATTTTTTTTTTGCCCGTCCGCCTCGCCGCCGGCCTCCGGTTGATAAGCTCCTGGCGCGGTAGTCTGAGAACCGGCGCCACCGCCCGGCGCGGCTTTGGTTACGGCGCCCGCGCCGGTATTGGGGATGCCTGAAGAAAGCCGGCCTTCAAGCGCCTCCAGTCTTTTTACCAGTGCGTCCAGGTCCCGCGGGGTTTCCACTAAAGTAAAAAGAGCTATCTCCGAGGCCAAAGCCGGGGAATCGGAAAACTTCACTTCGTCTATCACAACGTTCAGCTTCCTGGAAAGTCTGGCCAGCGTAATGGGAGGACAGTCCATGGCCGATAGGGCCAGGGCGGTGGGAACCTTTGAGAAGCCCTGGAGATGCAGGAAGGTCTCGGACAACGTATTGCGCAGGTCGCGGAGTATCGTAACTGGATCGTAACCTTCCCGCGCGATTTTCTCAAATCCGGAGTAAAGGGCGGCCGCGTCCCTTTTGATCAAAGCCAGCGCCACTTCCTTTATAAGGTCGGGGCTGGCGTGGCCGAGCAGTTCGTTAAGAACACCCAGTTCCACGGAACCTTTGCCGAAAGAAGCCGCGCGGTCCAGCAGGGTCAGAGCGTCGCGCATGGCGCCGCCGGCCGAGGCGGCTATCACCGTCAGCGCCTCATCAGAAACTTTGAGGTTCTCCTTCGTAACAACGTCCCGGAGCCTTTCGATTATCAGGTCCTCCGGGATGGGCCGGAAACGGAAGCATTGGGAACGTGAAAGTATGGTAACCGGCACCTTGGTCTGATCGGTGGTGGCCATGATAAAAACCACATGGGCCGGCGGCTCCTCTATGGTCTTTAAAAGAGCGTTAAAGGATTGCTTGGACAGCATGTGGACTTCGTCCAATATGTAGATCTTGTATTTATCGCGGGAAGGGGCCAGGCCGACATTATCTATGATAACGTTGCGCACGTTGTCCACATCGGTGTGGCTGGCGGCGTCTATCTCTAAAACGTCCATGGACTTTGACTCGGCGATCTCGGAACAGGAGGCGCATTTATCGCAGGGCTTGCCGTTCCTGGCGTCCAGGCAGTTAAGGGTCTTGGCGAGGATCCTGGCGATAGTGGTCTTGCCGCATCCGCGTGGCCCGTAAAAGACATAGGCGTGCGCCAAACGTCCCAGTTTTACGGAATTGGCAAGCGTGGTCTTTATAGCGGCCTGCCCCATAACCTCTTCAAGGTTCCTGGGGCGGTACTTGATTGCGAGATTTTCGTAAGACATAGATTATAGGGACGCCAGGCGGTTATACCGTTAAAAGAGCCTCCGTAAATTCCTAACGCCGCTGGGCGGACCAGAACCGTCAGAACCTGATGCCGGCGCCTACCGAGATGAAACTGACGCTCGCCGAGCCTCTGTCGAATATCTGGTAGCTGACATTCGCCGCCACCATGCTCAGGTCTACATAGGTCCCGAACAGGTAGGCGGAGCTGTCCTGCACGCTATCCATGTACTTGGTGCCGGTATAAGCCACGAAAGGAGTGAGCATGGGCATTCCGGGAAGGTCCAGGCGAGTGTTAACGCTGGACTTCGGAGCGGCTCCGTAAACGAAATTATGCCCGGGGATAGGGTTGATGAGCGGCACTATTTTACGGGTCCCATAGTTATAACCGGTGTAGGAAGCCGAAAGGTTTATCATAAGGACCTTCGCGCCGGCGAAAAGAGAGTACTGAGTCTGATCCGTTTTAATGCGGACGGCGCCGGTATACTCGTGCATGGTCTGCCGCAGGCCTGCGCCCACATCGATGCGGGTCACGCCTGTGCCGCCGCGGGTTACGTTGCGGGAACCCGGCCCCGCCAGGCGGGCCTTGCCGCCCTCCCCCGGAGTGAGCGAGAAAGTTATATCGCCGCCGGCGAACTTATTGGAATAGTCGTTGACTTCAGGGGTGGCCCCGACTTCGCCGGCCACGGTGTACTTGTCCGCTTCCCAGGCTCCGCGCAGTCCATAGGTGCGGTAAGTATGATCCAGGAGGTCGGAAGTATAAGCGGCTATGGAAGGCTCAACCGCGACATTCCCTGAGCCTATGACCAGGTTCAGCCTGGTCCCGCGATAAGCGTCAGGCCCGGTGGTCATATTGGCCCCGCCGTCAAAATAAGCCGAGGCATTCACAGCCGCCATAAACAAGCCGCAGAATAATATGCTTTTCATTTTCATTTCCTCCCCCTATATATTTTGCATCAACACATGCCGGTCAAAAACGCCAGCCAGCGCCCTAAGAACTCCGGCAAGCCTTAGAATACGCGCTCTAACACGCTTTTACCAGTTCCTTATTAAGAAAGTCGGAATAGCATTTCGCTTTCCGGCTCTTCCAGGCGCCTTTGTGATAGCCATAGCCGGCAATGAGCGGCATGGCCAGCGTGGCTTCGGAGTAAACCATCTGCTCGTGTGTGGTCTCGACCTTGCCCCAGGAGCTGGCTTCCTTAAGCGTGGAACTGGAAAGCGCGCCGTCACGCACATCCGCCACGGTCACTTGTACCGCATATTTGTGCATGGGACATTCTTTGCCCAGGATGTCGGCCGCAACCACGGTATCCTGGGTGAAATTCTTGGGCACGCCGCCGCCTATCATAAAGATGCCGGTGTCCCTGGCCTCTATTTTAACCTTGGTCAGTTCCAGGAAATCTTTGGCCGAATCCATGGACATATGTTTATCCGGATTATTCCACTGGTGCTCCAGCATGCCGAAGCCGGCTGAACAGTCGGAGAAAGCGGGCACAAAAATGGGCACGCGCTTCTCGTAGGCGGCAAGCACCACTGAATCCTTGTTTTTGCCGTGCTTTGCAAGATATCTCCCCATTTCTTCTATGAATTCGCGGGAGGAGTACGGCCTGGGCTCCAGCGAGTCGGCTATTTTTTTGGTGGTATCATCGCAGACCCGGAGCTCATCTTCGTCTATAAAAGTGTCGTAGATGCGGTCTATGTGCAGATCGCGCAGAATATTGTCGTCTATCCCGTAAGGCGTTCCCTTATAGTGCTTGAAACCGAGACCCTCGAAGAAGTCCTGGTCCACTATGATAGCGCCGGTGGAAACTATGGCGTCCACCATGTTGTTGCGTATCATGTCCACCACTATTTTTTTGAGTCCGGCCGAAAAAAGAGAGCCGGCCATGGTAAGTATTACCGAACATTTTTTATCGGCCAGCATCATATTGTATATCCGGGCGGCGCGCGCAAGGTCCCTGGCGGAGAAAGCCATGTCGTCCATGGCGTCCACCATGGCCGTCACATTATGCCTGGTGATCTCAAAATGTTTTACGGTTTCTTTAAGATAATCGGATTTGTTGGGTTTGGACATTTGTTCTTATTTCCTCCGGATACTATTATTATAAAAAACATCGTAATGGCCGGCAGGTGCGCAGCCATTGTTTAAGATATTATATGATTTTAGTGGGCATGGGATAAATAAAAAACAAGCCCCGCGGATTTAACTCCGCGGGGCCGGATCCGTAAATAAAAGACTCGCGCTGACTATTCCGGCTTTGGTCCGGCGGCGATCTGCCCGCCGGCAACCTGTCCGGCGGCGATCTGCCCGCCGCCGGAGACCTGCGCGGCATCGGAGGGTTTTACGCCCGCCGGATCCAAGGAAACGCCGATATCATTGAGCTGTGTTTTCCACCCCGCGATTTTGGAATCCAACTGATCCATTCCCTCCATTATCTCCGCGGTCAAGCCATTGGCGCTCTTTATGTCGTACGGCAGAGCCTGCACGCCGCGTATGGAGAGGGTGACGTAATCAGAACCGATCTCGCCGGCGGGGCTTAACCCTCCGTCTATTTTTCTGGACTCAAGACGTTTGAACGGACTGAGGGGCGCCCAATACTCGCTTTCCGTTTTTTTAACACCGCTGTCATCCACCATATTATTATTCAACAACTTATCAGGATCAGCGCCGCGCCAGTTGATGGCCGCGGATATGTACGGATCGGACTCGCCGGTTGCCGGAGCTTTAGGCGCCGCCGGAACAACTTGCGCTGAATTAGCGGCGGGCGGCGCCGTAGGGATAGAGTCTTTCAGCCCCGTAAGTCTGGCGAAAGTTTCCTTAATTTTAGCCGCATTATCCGGAAGCACCGCCGTATCCGGGGTTATCCCCTCCAACTTAACAAGTTCCGCCACTTTGCCGTTAGTTTTGGATACCTCGTTAACCATATTACCGGCTTTATCGGTTATTAAAACCGACTGCTCGGCATAGAATATCTCGGCTTGCTTATGGAACTTCAGTTTATTCTCAGCCACGACTATTGAACCGTTCTGATAGTCCTCCGCCTCAGCCTTTACCGCTTTAAGGACCGCCACCGGAGTAACCCCGTTACCCGCCTGAACAACTTCGGCGTCCCCCACCTGGGCCGTTTTGGCGCCGCTTTCATACTTGCCTATTTCCGAAGCCACTTTACCTATGAAAGCGTCATATTTATTTCTAACCCCGGCTAATTTCGTTTCCGCCGTAAGTATGGCGGTATGGTAGGAAACCTTTTCCGCATTAACAAGCGCCGGGGTCTTGACGTTGACATCTTTATACACCACCTGTGCAAGGCTTGAGCACTTGTACAGGCTGTCACCCAACGCTTTTACATATTTCAAAAGTATTTTGGGGTCCGACGCCTTCTCTCCATTCCTGGCGTTAAACGCCATATCGGTAAGAGCCTGGTCATAATTCTTTATTGTTTCCACATAACCGTCCGGAACCGTGTCTGGCAGCGCCATGGAAACGTGGGAGGCTTCGGCTCCGTTAACGATTTCTTCGGCTTCTGCCGCTGCCGCATCCGGACCGATATCAGGAGCCCCGCCTATACCGCATATGCAACTAAAATTGGGGTTCCAAGTTATCTTCCCGTCCTTATCTTTGAAGAGGGGCGTTTTCAAAACGCCTTTAAGACAATCGTTCGTATCGGTGGAATTAGGCTTCACCTTGGGCGACCAACAGTAACTGGCGGGAGCGGGGCCCGGGGTCTGGCCGGTAAGATCGTCCGCCACTCCGCCGATAAACTTACCGAGCGAACCGGTGAAACCGCTAACCATGGCCGTGGTGATCTCTTTTAATATACCGTGCTTTAAATACTCGTCCCATTCCTGCTGTTTCTGCTGCCTGAACTTGGCAGCGGCCTGCTCCAAAGTCTCCCCGCCCAAGCTTCTCTTGTCGCTGATGTTGGAACCTGTGGGGTTCGCGTATTTTTCGCCGTCACGCCCGCTCATGCCGCCGAGACTTTTCCCGATATCCACGGAATCAGCCGCGGCTTTATCAAGGGAACGGATGGAACTGTCGCCATCAAAATTGCTCGCCGCTTTACTGGCCTGCGCGCGCAGTTTATCTAAAGATCCTTTACTGGCGCTGTTAGGGCTGGAAGACGCTCCTTTATACCCGGCGCCTCCCACGGGGCCCACCATGGAACGCGGATTGGCCTTACCGGATGCGTTTTTGGCGCTACTGAGTATTTTATCACCGCCTAAAGAGCCGGTGGTCCTGGTGCCTTCACCGCCGCTAAAAAAAGAACCCATGCCTCTGAGCGAACTCTGCATCCTGGGAATAACAGTGGGAACGCCGGCGGATTTGGAAGCCTCGGAAAAAGCGTTGCGGGCGGATTCCTTCATGGAATCCCGGAAGTCCGTCTTTGGCGCCGGCTGCTGGGGAGGCATTTCCGGAGGCTGGGAAGGCTGTGACCCCATGATCAGGGACGCGGGGTCCCTTGAGCTTAAAGGCGTGACCACTTCGCCAGTGCCGTCCGGAGAACCCTGGCTTAGAGAGTTGATGCCAGGTTCGTAGAGAGAACCGCCGGCCTCCGCGCGCGAACCGAAACCTCCCGTAAGCAGATCTGCGCCCGCGGGTTTAGACATCATATACTCGGCCACAGGCGCCGTAACTAGAACACCCAGGCCGACAGCTACAAAAGCCAGGTCTTTTTTGGAAAGATTTTTAATCCTATCCATAAGGCTCCCGGCCGCCCTGGAGAAAGCGGGCGACCTCCCGAAAGTGGAAATCTTTTTGAAAGAAGCTCCCGGCTTGCCCAAAATCGGGGGAGTTCCTTCGCGCTTTTCTTCCTCGTTGTTATTGCTCATAGAACCTCCTGAAAATCTGTAAAAGACGCCCTGATACACAATATACTCTACTTAATATCCCCTGTCAAACCAAGTGTCAATAGACCCTGTCTTTCATAGGCCTTTCGACCTATTTTTTCTTGAATTTATCGTTATTGTTACTATCCTCATCGCCGTTATCATCACTGTTTTTGTCATTTTCCTTGTCGCCTTTGTCCTCATCGTCTTTATCGTCGTCTTTGTCCTTGTCATCACTATCTTTACCATCGCCACCCGCATCACCGCCATGCGCGGCATCACCATCCGTCATGGTTTTGTCCTGATACTTAGAATCACTGTCTCCACCACCTCCGCCACCGCCAAGCATGGAAGATGCTATATACGCAAGTATGGCCGCGATAAATGCTATCAAGGGGGTGAGGATACCAGTAAGAACAAGAATCACAAGCACGACAATAGCTATCAGCATCGCTAACAAATTGCCTTTCCCTTTCGGCTTTTTACATTTGCTTATGATCATGCCGTTGGCATTCGTACCCCGTTCATATATACCGCAGTCCATAGGAGTATTGCTGGTCTGGCATGCGCCCGCAAGAATAGTCTGGTTTTTATTAAAATCACGGCATAATCTTGACCGCTGGGCCACGCTTTCATTCCACGGACCGATATCATCGTAACAATTGGGCGGAGTTCGCCACTGTAAAGTTATCCTGTCGATCTCCGCGCCGTCGCTGGACATTTTAGCGCCCTGAACGGACTGCGACTTCGCGCAGTCCTCCGCCCGTTGCTGAATGTCGGCGGCGCCGTTTATCGAGTCGCCGGCGAAACCGGTGTCGGGAACAGACGGCGGGGTATCGTCGGTCTGGATCACATTAAGATTCACCGCGTTGCCGTCGTAGGTGGTACCGGTATATGCGGCCTGGTACTCAGGGGCCGTATTCTTGTCACGGGAAGCGGAACTGGTCATGCCGAAAGTTTCAGCCAGCTGGAACATCGGTCGTTTGCTGTTAAGCCTGACATCCATTTTGGCGTTTCTCGTCTTATATCCGACATTTTTCCAGGAAAATCCGGAAGCGCGGCCCATCATTTTTGTTTTGAGCTTCTGGGGCTTGGCGGGCACCGGAACTCTGTCGTTCGCCTTGATAAAAGAGCTGGAATATAAACTTTCCACGCGGCTGACCGAACCTCCGGGCTGGGAGACCAGGTTTTTATCGGCATATGGTCCGGCACTCTCCCCGGAAGAATACCTGCCCGCCAAACTATCTCCCATTAAGTCACCGTAAAGTCCGCGGCCATCGGCGCCGGCCGGATTGTTTAATATGCCATCCAGGTCCACCGTATCGGCTCCCTCTCCGCGGGCCTGATCCTCCACGCTGACCGCACTTTTCACCTTGCCGGGACGGCTGGCCCCTCCCTTAAATATTTCCGCTCCGCCCTTTACCATAGCCAGCGAAGAGTCTCCGCCGGATCTTGTCCCAAACGGAAGGACCGCCCCCATAAGTCTGCTCCAGTAAGAGGCTTGCGCGCTATTATCCGCCGCGGCCTTGTCTATGGCCGCTTTTACGAATTCGCGGGAATATGTTGGGTTGAGGGAGGAGACTACACTGCCCAGGCCCACCATCCGGAGCGCGGCCGCCACCGGCGGCATCTCAAAAAACCTCGCGGCCATTTCGGCTGAAACCACAAAAGGCAGGGAGGCAACCGCAACAAGCAGAACTATGACAACATATTTGGCCCGGCCCGCGAACATAAACAGGAGCGAGGCAAGCAGGGACTTTCGCTTGTGTTGTTCTATAAATTTATTTCCCATACAACCTCCCGCCTTTGTCGCACCCCGCGCTAAACACATGCGCGGGGCGGACGACGCCGGACCTCTTAAGGTAATCGGTCCGGTGCTCCCGGAGGGGGACTCCGTCCCCCTTCCGCGTTTGCTTCCTTCGCTAAGGCTCAGTCGCCGCACTGAACCCCCTGCTGTAGAAATCTCCCGAATACTAAGGAGTCAGATCCCAATCCTGTCGCACCCCGCGCTAAACACATGCGCGGGGCGGATGACCGCTTTATTTGCCGCCCATCATGCTTCCAAGCATAGCTAATATACCGGCAATGCCGGCCATCCAGAGCACCTTGGTAGATATCGCGTCTTTCGGTTCAGCTCTCATCGCTTTCAAGGCCCCCATAATGGCAACACCGCCGCCTATGGTATAGATCGCACCCAGCATGGACTGGCCCATACCAAGTATTTTTACTCCGATCATAACGGCCATGGCGGCTACTCCCATGGCGACCATACATATAGCTTTACCAACTGGCTCAAGCCAAGTCATTGTTGGATTCTTAGCCATATTTATAAGATAGGCGCCAAGAACCGATAACATGGCCGCCAGCATTATATACATCATCGCCTTTTCCGGCAATCCTTTCCAGGGACTTACATCGGTCGGGCTGGGTGGATTTGTGATGACCGGATCGGAAGTATTCCCGCCGCTTCCGCCTCCGCCGGCGGTATTATCCATCGAAGGCGAAGTTACTATGCCGGCCCCGCCGTCACCATCGCCCACACCGGCGCCGCCGGCGGCATTCCCGTCGCCGGTGGAACCTGTCCATGCCTGATTCTGAGTATGGGCCATAGGATCAATTTCCTTCCCGCTGTATAACTTCTGCATACCCTTTAAACCCTTGGCCTGGGCATAAGAACCTTTGCCGAAGGAACCCTTGGCCCCCTTGGCTTTCGAAAACAACGGCCTGGAAGAACCCCTCATGGCCAGCAGTTTCTTTCTCTGGTCGAATTTGGAGCTGCTCTGAAAACCGGAGCCTAAATTGCTTAAACCGGGGGAATTGGCCCCGATAGCGCCGGAATTGAACTTATTTCCGATACCGCCCATGCCGCTGAATTTGCTGCTGCCGCCCATGGTAGTTGAAAGTCCGCCGCCGAAATTACCCCCGGCAAGCTTCCCTACCATCTCTTTCGCCATATTTTCAGGCGCAGGCTCGGCAGTGTTGGCCTCCGCCGTCGCTTTCTCCTGGTCCGCGGCAGGCTGATCCGTTGATGAGTCCTTCGCCTCTTCCTTGGGGGCGGCCTCTTCCATGCCTACAGCCCCTTTATTGGTTTCCTTGAACATCTCAAGCGAGGAGCCCGGATCCTGCTTCTGCCGCAGAGCAGCCGGGACATACTCGTCCGGGACCTTATTTGAACTGAAAGCCGCCGTACTTACGCCCGGCTCGGGCTGGTTTTTCATGTAAAGGGCCGTACCCAAGGCGGCGGAAACGACCAGCGCCGCCAGAATACCGGCCTTACTCGCCAGCAAACCGCCTACACCGGCGGAAGAGGCGGCGCCGAGTTTAGCGCCGCCGAAAGCGGCACGCCCGAAGTTAGCGGCTCCCGGCGCGGCTTCACCGGCGCCACCCATAGCGCTGCGCCCGCCAAACCCCAGGCGGGAACGGAGCCATGGAAGAAAACCTTTCTTCTTATCTTTAGCTTTAAAGTTTATTTCCGGTAAATCACTCATATAACCTCCCATACACGACTCTCAAAACATGCGCCTATCCCAAAGACAATCTTTCGCTTCCACACCTTACCGCCCACCAGATAAATCGAATGATATACATCTCCACATAAGATTCTTTAACGAAACATTTATAAGCTAAATCCAGGCGGTTTACTCTCGCCTAAAGTGAATCCCTTCTCAGGTTTAGGTTCACTACCCAAAGTGAACTTTTCCTTCGATTTACCCTTCGGTTTATCATTCAGGTTATCATATGGAGTCTCCAGTTTCATTTTATCCATATTAAAAAGTTTATCAAGTGAGCCATTGGGATTATCCTTTAGCACTGCATCCTCCACTGTCTTGACTTCTAACTTCTCTGCATGCGCCCCGCTCATTGCCTGATAGGCTTTATACATAAGCATGGCGCCGCCGGCCATATATAGCATTCCGGTCCACTTCTGGCCCGCCCACGGCGGATCACCGTTTGGATCGCCCTTCATCAGCATTATGCCGGCAAATGTGACCACTGCCGCGGCGGCCATAGCCGCGTAAGCTGCGATCTTGGCATACATGAACATTGCGGCGGCTCCAACATTACCGGTGGCGGCCATAGCTTTAGCTCTTTTAGTGAGCATACCGGCAATGGTGATCAGCAATGTGGCCGCGATCATCCCATACAGGGCCATATCTGTGTACTTTGTCCAAGGCGAAACATTTTGGGGCGGTTCAACTTCAGGCGGCGTGAATTTACTGTCATTAACATTAGGATTACTGCCCTTCAGCCCATCCGCATTTGAAATACCGGCGCCGCCCAACCCGACCCCCAGCCCCTCGCCGCCGTTGCCTGCGCCGAGCTCACCAGACCCCCCGGTCTGCCCGGTGTCAAAGTTTTCGGAAGTGAGGGTGCGGGCGCCACCCATGGATGACTTGACCGCGTTGGCACCCGTTTTATTAGCGCCCTTCGCCTGCGCTAAAGAGCCCAATCCCTTCGTCTTAACGGCATATTTAGACGATTTTCTCATAGTGGTGGCCGTGGACCCTTTCATAGCGCCGGATGCGCCCTGGCTTTTACCGACCGGAGGTCTATATACGGGTGCAAACTGCCCATTGATACCGCCGGACAGTCCTCCGCCGGCTGAAAGCCTGGGGGAGTTTGAATTGCTCCCGCCGCCGCTTTTAAAGTCGCCGAAACCAGCGGAAGCCTGAAGCTTGGCGGCACCCGCCGGAGCGTTAGGCGCGGAATCGGACGCGGCGCCTGATGCGGGAGAATTGCCTTCGGCGGCCGCAGGGGAATTACCGCCGGCGGCTACAGGCTCATCGGACGCGGCACTCTTATTTCCATCCGCGGCGCCGCCTTCTCCGGAACCTCCGATACCTTCCTTTTGGGCCTGCTCCCGAAAGAGGTCCAGCGTTGAGGAAGCTGAAGCCGCCGACTCCTCTTTACTCCTGGCGCGCTCCAGTCCCGCATTGTTGGCCTGTTCCTCGTAATAGGTTTCCTGGAAAAGCTGGGGGTTATAAACAGGAGTGGAAGCCGGCCCTATAAAATTATAGACCACTCCAACCCCGGCGGCGATAGTTGCGCCGCCAAGCACCATACCCAGAATGCCGGCTTTGGTCGCAAAAAGCCCGGCAAAGCCGGAACCGGCCCCGCCAAGACCGGAGGCCCCGCCGGCGGCAGAGGACCCTCCGCCAAAAAGGTTTGAAAGGGCTGACAGGAAACCGCCTTTCTTTTCTTCTTTTTTAAATTCGCTCATAACACCTCCAAAAATTTATTATCACATCAACGGCAATAATTACTTTGTCGGGGCCACTTCCGGCACCTTAGGCGCACCGCCGAACAGACCGGAGGCCATCGAACTGAACATAGGCCCAAGTACGTTGCTCATAAGCATCTCCAGCAACATTTTCTTCATGGCTTTATCGGCCTCTTCCGAGTCGTCTTTGGCGGCCGCCTTAGGTTCTGGGATCGTGGAGGCATTCTTATTAAGCGAAGGGTCGTTGGCTTTAAGGTTCTGCGCGGCAGCGCCAAGCGCAAGCCCTGAATTGACCGCTCCGCGCTCCACTCCGGAGTCCAGATTCGAATTACCGGCCCCGCCGGCGATCTTTTCAAAAGCGGAACTGGCGCCGCTGCCTGCCGCGTCGAAATTAGCCGCCCTGGCCGCACGGGAGCTCTTCTTATCCGCATTCTGCAGCATAGCCACCATGGCTTTGCGCTTCTCGGCCGCAGACATGTTTTTATTTTTCAAACTCTGTTCCGAAATAGGGACCAGATCCGCCTTATCGGAGCCGGTACCGAAAGGTTTTTCATACTTCCCGCCGGTAGTTACGGAATTGGCATTGCCGCCCGAAAGAGACGCCATGGCGCTAAGTTTCCCCCCCCCGGCGGAAGACTCCGAGTCCCCGTACGAGGCGTCGGAACCGGAATCATATGAGGGAGGGGCCGCAACGTCGGCTGAAGCGGAATCAGGGGGAACCTCCACGCTATCCAAACCGGACTCATCCGACCCGGCCTCATCCGGACCGGACTGAAAAAGGGAGGCGGCGATATTCTCGCCGGAGGTGGCGGGATTAGACAGCATCTCGCCGCTCAGAGAATAACCGGGAGCGCCGCCCTCCGACGGGATATCATTACCCAGAGAACTAACGTCCGCGGTCTTTGTTTTGAACATATTGCCGGAACCAGCCGGGGAATCCAGCGAGGAGCTGCTCATCAGAGGAATGGATATCCAGGCGCCAAGAATTATGACGGCCACCACGCCGCCGACTACATACTGCGTAGGCTTTGTCTTTTTTCCCATCATCTTTATCATGGCCGTCTTCATCATAATCGTTCCACCTTAGTCGCAAAAGAACATTAAACTTCCCCTGACACGATCTTATAAAAAGTTCAGGGCGAAGCCGAATACCACAATAATGTTGTAGCAGAAATTCCTTGACTTGTCAAGGGCCATGCCAATCACGCTAAAATGACCCCGCAGACTCCGACCATTATTGCTATTTTGGGCAGGGAGTAACACTTCCCGGCACCGCGCATTCCCACTTACCGGTCTTTGGATCCTGGATAAAAGATTTCACGAGCTGAACCGGCGGCTTACCGCCGGGGTTAGCCACTGTCTCATCCCTGTATTTACAGGAAGGATTGCAATTCGGCCCCGACTGTGTCCCCTCATAAGTAACCTGCCATTTCCCATCATCCGCTTTCTGATAACTCAGCTTTGTATCGGTATACGTGCCGTTTGTGCCGCCATCGCAGCCTTTGGGACAATAACTTCCTTCGGGTGACTCGGTTGTGGCCGCAGCAACAACCTCCTCGGGCGGCTTGTTCGCGTTTGGCGCCTCAGCCTCAGCCCCATTCCCACCTTTATCCTCATTCAAGGAGTTGAACTTCTTTACCAGCGCGCCCATCGCTTTCTCCGCATACTTCGCCTTCTTATTCTTCTTATCCTTAGCTTCGGATTCTTCGTCCCTTACGGGCGCGCCGGGGGCGGCTACTTTAAGCGATTTAGGGTCGTTGGTAAGCTTCAAATCGGAAATATCGCCGCTCTTGATATGGTCCAGACCAACCAGACCGGCCTTGCCATAAGCAAGTTCGCCCCCTTTTTTAGCGGCGCCCGCCCCACCGGCACCAAAACCCTGGTCCCAACTTGCCTTGGCGGTCATGGCGGAACCGGACTTCAAGCCCTTACTCAGCGAGGCCCTTGCGGTACTAAGAGAGTTAAACGTGCCGCTACGCCCCTGCGGGACGCCCCGGCCCTGGAGGCCACCCCTTCCACTTTGCGCCCCGGTTATCTTAACATTGTCACGGTCGGTCCTGTCGGGTAGTTCCGAAATCCCTAATGAGGACTGGCTCTCTCCACCCCCGCCCCCATCCATGCCGCTCAGAGCGCCGTTAATTGCGGGGATGGAAGTCTTTTCGGAAGACTGGGAAGAAGCACTCGCGGTTCCTTCGCTTTCATTCCCGGCATCCCCATTGGCCATCCAATCTGAGACATCACCCGAAGGATCTTCAGACAGCACGTCCTCCGGCGACTTTAATTTCTCGCCCGTTCTCCTGGCCAGCGCGACATCATTATCGCCCAGATTGAAATAATTGGAAAGAGGAATAAAAACGTTTCTCGTGGCAAAGCCGTAACTAAAACCGCTCTTGTTATCGTTTGTTAAATCGCCCAGGCCCTGGAAAACAAAAAAAACAAAAATCCCGCCCCCGATCAGAAGAAACGCGGCTATGAGTGTGACAAGTGTTTTCCTTCTGTTATTACTGTTTGAATTTTCGCTCATAAATTCCCCATGTATAAAAGACAATCTTCCTTATCCCCCGCGCCCTCTTTAGAAGGACCGGGAAATAAAGCGGCATCCATAAATAAAGTCTAGCAGACAAAACCGGCAAATTCAAGGGCGCGAACAATATTTCCGCGGCCGCGCGCCGACCGCGGAAAACCGCTATGCGGCGCCCATGGCGGCCTGATTTTCAGGACGAAGCGGCGCCGGCGACTTATGCTTTTCGGCTATAAGAGCCGCCAGTTCGTCTATCTGCGCAAGATCCGCTTCGGTGGGCCGGCCCTTGATCATTACAGGCTTCAAAACTTCAGCCTTAATATTAGGGATCATGCCGGCTATAATTTCAACCGCTTTGCCGCCCCAGCCGTAAGAGCCCACGACTGATACGAACTTAGCCTTGGGCCTGAGCGCGTTTGCGAGATACGCCCCATAGACAGCCTTGGGATGTGGCCCCGCGAGTACCGTGGGTGTGCCTATCACAATAGTGGAAGCGTCCACCAGAGCCATAGCCACACGACCTTCGTCCAATTGTTCAAGATTCAGTTTTTCAACGGCTACACCCAGCTCCTGAAGGCGGCTGACCAGCCGGTTGACCAGCATGGCGGTGCTTCCGTGCATAGACACATATGCCACCAGCACATTATTCTTTGTGTCTCCGACCGCCCAGTCCTGATAGAGGCCCTTCACAAAAGCGACATTTTTATGCACCGGCCCGTGGCTGGGGGCTATCATAGCCAGGTCCAACCCTTTAAGTTTCTCCAGATTGCTTTTGATATTGGTCCTGAAGGGCATCATGATCTCGGCATAATAACGCTTCATGGGGTCATGCACGATATTCTCTTCGGAAAACACCGCGCCCGTGGCCAGGTGCGAACCGAAGAAATCACAGGAGAACAGGATCCTGTCCTCCTTTAGATAGGTCACCATGGTTTCCGGCCAATGCACCCACGGCGTATAGATAAACTGCAAAGTTTTGCCGCCCAGGTCCAGGACGTCGTAATCCTTCACCTCGATGAACTTTTCGGCGGGGATTTGCAGGTGGCTCATCAGCAATTCCTTGCACTTGGGATTGGCCACAACTTTGGCCAGGGGATACTTTTCCAGCACAAAAGGGATGGAGCCGGAATGATCCTGCTCGGCATGATGGGCTACGACATAATCCAGGGACTTCACATCTTTCAGGAAGTCGAAAAACGTTTCCCGTTTCTCCGGATCGGCGGTGTCAAGGAGCGCGGTCTTATCCCGCCCTTTCACCAGATACGAATTATAGCTGGTGCCCTCCGGAAGCGGTATAAGAGAGTCGAAAAGTCTCCTGTTAAAATGATTGACCTGCTGAAAAAACACGTTCTTCGAAAGTTCCACTGGTTTCATATATTTTTCTCCTGATCACACCGGGTTATTGGAATAATCCGGTTCATCGAACCCGCCCACCGGCTGAACAACTAATCAGCGACAGCTTGTATAATTTTATGGACGGATGTTTTTTAAAGCCAAGTTCTTAATTTATCGCGGACAATCCGTCAACCGCCCGAGATCGGAGGAAAGACATGAAGGATGTCGCCGGCCTTGACTTTAATTTTATTCGTGCTTTTATTGTCCAGTATCTCGGAATTAAGGGTGAGCACAAAGTGGTTGCGGACCGCTCCTCCGGGCTCAAAAAGCAGCCCGGAAACATCGGCCTTTCCGGAAACCGCAAGTTTGGAAAGGAGCCCGGACACCGTTTTCCCGGACAAATCAATCCTGGAAAAACCCAGCCGCGCCCTCAAGGTAGTATAGACCATCACCCTTATTTCAGCCACGTCAGATCTTCCTTTTTATCTTTTCAAAAAGCTCCCTGGCAAAATCGGAAAGGGTCCAGTCCCTGGCGCCCATAACAATAAAGATATCGCCCGGAGCGGCCAATTCTAAAGCCATGGGGATAATATCTACACGCTGTTTGAAATAAAAAGCCTTCCGGCCCCTGGCCGCGATCTCTTTCACCAGGTCTTCGGAGGAGATGTCTTTGGCCACCGTGCCGCCGGCGTAATATATTTCGGGCATGATAAGGATGTCTTCCGAGGCCAGACCGCCGGTGAAAGACTCTACCAGTTCGCGCCTGAGATGGCGCGTGGGAGAATAACCATGGGGCTGATAAACGACTATCAACCGCCTGTCGGAAGACCGGCGCAAAGCTCCGAGCACCGCTGAGATCTTGGCCGGATTGTGGGCGTAATCGTCCAGCACGGTAATACCGCCGGCCTCACCGATCAATTCAAAGCGCCTCTGTATCCCTCTGAACTTTTTAAGACCTTCGGCGCACAGCTCAAGCTTCACACCCAGATCCAACGCGACGCGCACCGCGGCCAGAGCGTTTTCGATATTATAAGAACCGGGCGCGGGCAGTTCGAAGTCAACCCCGTTCAATCTGAAAGAAGAGCTGAACATCGCCATTTTCAGATCCTCAAGCCTGAAACCGAAGCCGGCGCGGCCGAAAAGTTCCGCCCCGCGCCCAAAATCGGCAAGTTCGGGGTCATCGGCGTTGACATATAATTTCTTAACATTTCCAGCGAATTGTTTAAAAATGTTCTTTATCTCGGAAACATCCTTATGGTCCTTGCTGATGTTAAGGATAAGGCCTATTGCGGGGCGATATTTAACGATGGTGCCGTCGGATTCATCGGCTTCTATCACCATAATATGGCCCTGGCCGCGCGCCTCGGACGGCCCCTTGCCCAGCCAGGCATTGCCCATGAAACCCCGCTCTTTAAGCGTTACCAGCGGGCCGCCGGTGATGACACCGGGGCCGAAGCCCGCCTCTTCAAGTATAGTGAAGATCATGCCGACCACCGTGGACTTGCCGCTGGTGCCGCCAACGGCGATGGTCTTAAAACTGTCGACATAGGAAGAAAGAAGTTCGGAACGGTGGATGATCCTGGCGGAGACCGACCGCGCTTTTGAGATCTCCGGATTGGAATCCTCTATGGCGGTGGAGACCGCAACTTCGGCCGTGTCCCGCTCTATACCCGAGCCGTCCTGGGGAAAAATCTTTATACCCAGCCGCTCAAGCGCCGTTTTAAAGGCCGTATTCCTCCCGTTATCAAAATCCCGGTCCGACCCCGTCACGGCGCGGCCTTCCATAGCCGCTATCTGCGACAATGCGCTCATCCCGGAACCGCCGATCCCGATAAAATGTATTTTCTTTCCGGCTTCCATGGTCAGAATTAAACGATATTATCAGCGTATCGGCAAGCCCCGGCGGCGGGGACGGGTTCCACGCGCGCGGCGCCGGATGCTTTTAAAGGAAGAATAGAAAACATCCCTTTTATGAGGAATAGTAAATTTTATATCATATGTGAAGAATCATTAAAGAGCGCTCATGAACTGCAAAAAAACCGATAACGCTAAAACCTGCTCCTGCACTTACGAACCCTGCCCTCGCAAAGGCCTCTGTTGCGACTGCGTGGCTTATCACCGCGCCGCCGGCGAATTGCCGGGCTGCCTTTTCAGCAAGGAAGCCGAAAGAACTTACGACCGCTCCATTGAAAAATTTATAGCATCGCAAAAAGGAAATTAAAAAAATGAAGAGCATCATTTCAACCCCCGGCGCCCCGGCGGCCATCGGCCCTTATTCCCAGGCTGTTGAGGCCGGCGGCTTCATCTTCATCTCGGGCCAGCTGCCCGTAGATCCGGCAACCGGGAATATTACGGGAACCGACGCCGCCGGACAAACGGAAGCCGTCTTAAAAAATATCGAAGCCATTCTCAAATCGCGCGGCCTCACCCCGGACAGCGTTGTTAAAACCACGGTCTTCATGACCGACCTGAAAGAATTTCAGAACATGAACGAAGTTTACGCCCGTTTCTTCGCCAAAAATCCGCCGGCCAGGGCCACCATAGAAGTAAAAGCTCTGCCCAAGGCGGCGCTGGTTGAAATAGAAGCGGTCGCGGTAAGCGCCTATGCACCCCTTACTAGATAAGAAACATACCGGCACGCTCTTCCCCCTCTTCTCCATGCGCTCAAAAAAGGACTGGGGCATAGGCGACATATCGGGCATGGGCCTATGGATAGACGCCCTGGCCGAATTGAACCTGGACCTGATCCAGCTCCTGCCGGTCAACGAGACGCCGCCAGGGGTGGCCTGCCCCTATACCGCGCTGAGCGCTTTCGCCATAGACCCGATCTTTATCGCCATAGATGATATCCCGGAACTCGAAGAATTTCCGGAACTGAAAGAGGAGATAGCGTCTAAAAAATTCCAGGCCGGCCTGCGGCGCCTGCGCGCCTCAAAAAAGGTGCAGTATAACGACGTCAAGCAATTGAAGTTCGACATCCTCTGGAAACTTTACTGCCGCTTCCATGAGCGCCACATCCTTAAAGATACGCACCAGGCGGATGATTTTTTCGCCTTCGGCGAAAAGAACGCCTGCTGGCTGAACGATTACGCGCTTTTTCGCCATCTAAAAGACACGCATAGCTGGGCTTCCTGGACGCACTGGGAAGAACCTTTGAGGCGCCATGATCCCGCGGCCCTGAAGGAATTTGAAGCCGCCAATGAAAACCAGGTGCTGTTCTTCAAGTACCTGCAGTGGGTCATAGACCGCCAATGGCGCGCGGTAAAAGACAAAGCCGCCGCGAAAGGCGTACTCCTCATGGGCGACCTGCCTTTCATGGTTAACCAGGAAAGCGCCGACGTCTGGGCCCGCCAGAACGAGTTCGACATCCACAGGGAGATCGGCGCCCCGCCCGACGCTTTCAGCGAAACCGGCCAAAGATGGGGACTGCCGGCCTATCAATGGCAGGAAACGGAAAAGAACAATTTTGAATGGTGGCGCCTCAAAGTGAAAAAATCGGAAGACTTCTACGACCTGTTCCGCATCGACCACCTGGTCGGATTTTTCAGAACCTGGGTCATCCCGCACGATGTCGCGCTGAAACCGGATTTCGACATTAAAGACGCGAAAGAGCAGCGGGAACGGGGCCGGCGTTTTCTTGAAGCTATCAGCGGCGCCAGCCGCATGCTTCCGGTGGCCGAGGACTTGGGCGTTATTCCCCCTTTCGTTTACGAGGTCCTTAACGAACTCAACATCCCCGGCTACAAAGTCATGCGCTGGGAAAAAAAGAAGGACGGCAATTACACCGAGCCGGAAAACTATCCGCGTGTGGCGCTGGCCACCTCTTCCACCCACGATAACGAACCCATGGCCGACTGGTGGGACACAGTGGATTACATGGAGAAAAAACTTTTTTGGGCAATGGTCTCCGGAGGCGGAGAAAAGCCTCCCGTCTTTTCAAGATCAAGGGAAAGCGTCGTCAGGAAACTGCTGAGGGCCGCCTCAAGCCTTGTAATCCTACCCATACAGGACATCTTCGGTTCCCGCGACCGGATCAACCTGCCAGGCACTATTGGAACCGCCAACTGGACTTATAAATTCCCCACCCCGGCGGAGAACTTTTTAAGAAAACACCGCGAGCTGCTTTCAAGATTCGCCGCTATGGTCAAAGAGGAAAGAAAATGAACCAAACCGCCGGGAACATGCTTTCCGTTTTTTATTCCATATTCGCTATTCTCTCACTGGCGCTGACCGGCTGTTCGCTTAACAGGCTGGCGGCGAAGTCTACGGCTTCCATAATAGACAAGGGCCTGCCCGCAATCTACAGGGAAAAAGACCCGCAGTTCGCGCGGGAAGCCCTGCCGGCGAACCTTAAGCTCATGGAAGTCCTCCTGGAAAGCGATCCCGGAAACCAGACCCTGCTTCTGGACGCGGCCATGGGCTTTTGCGGTTACGGTTTCATGTTCATAGAGGACGAAAGCGAAACCCGCGCCTCCGCACTGTATGAAAAAGGAGCCGCCTACGCCCTCAAGGCCCTTGCGCTTAAAGGGGCCGTAAAGGAAGGTTCGGTATCGCCCCTGGCGCTGGATAAGAATTCCGCGCCGGCCGCTTTCTGGCATACTTTCTGCCGCGCCGCCTACGTTAATCTTAACCGCGACAATCCGGACGCCGTGGCGGAACTCCCCAAAATCATGCCGGTCGCGGAAAGGGTGGCCGAACTCACCCCGGCTTATTATTACAACGGTTCCTACGCCATGCTGGGCACCTATAACGCCCTATTGCCCAGAATACTCGGCGGCAATCCGGAAAAAGCCAAGCTCAATTTCGACAAAGCCCTCCAGGGCGCGGGAGCGGACTTTCTGCTGAACACCTACATGAGCGCCAAGATGTACGCCGTGGCCGCGCAGGACCAGGATTATTTTGAAAAAGCGCTGAACGCCATACTGGGCGCCGAACTGAAGGACGATACTGCCCGCCTGCCGAACGAGGTGGCCAAGATCAAAGCGAAAAAATTACTGGAGAAAAAAGATGATCTGTTCTAAAAATCCGGTTTTATTCCCTGTTTTTTATTTTCTATTTTCCATTTTCTATTCTTTGGTTTCCATCCCCACGGCAAACGCGCAGACCGTGGTGAAGTTCGCCACCCTGGCGCCGGAAGGCACCGCCTGGATGAAGACTATGCGCCAGTTCAACGACGAACTTGTCTCTAAGACCCAGGGGCGCGTGAAGTTCAAGATCTACGCCGGGGGCGTCTCCGGGGATGAAAAAGACGTGTCCAGAAAGATCCGCCTGGGCCAGCTGCAGGCGGCGGGCTTCACCGGAGTGGGCCTGGGCGAGATAGCCCCGGAAACACGCATTCTAGATACGCCGTTCCTGTTCAAGAATACCGCGGAAATGGACCATATTTACAAAATGCTGGATGTTGATTTCCGGAAAATATTCGAGTCAAGAGGCTATATCCTGCTCGGCTGGACCGAGGTGGGCAACGTATATATGTTCGCCAACACTCCGGTCACGAACCCGGACGATCTGCAGAAAGTGAAGATGTGGATCTGGGAAGGCGACCCTATAGCCGAAGCCACTTTCTCCGCCATGAAGATAAAACCGATACCCCTTTCCATCACGGATGTGATGACTTCCCTGCAGACCGGCATGATAAACGCGGTCTACAGCGCTCCGGCGACCGTGATCCCGCTGCAGTGGTACACCAAGATGAAATACGTACTGGCTCTGCCTATAGCCACCGCATCCGGCGCTGTGGTCATCTCAAAAAAGGCCTATGATTCCATTTCCAAAGAGGACCGGCAGATCCTGCTGGAGCTGGGAGACAGGCATTTAAAGGCCCTTACCTCCGCCAGCCGTAAGGACAATGAGAAGTCGCTGGCTACCCTCAAAAAAGAGAAGGTAACGTTCACCGCTCCCGCCGGCGCCGAAGTGATAGCCGTTTTTGAACGCATGGGGGAAGAGGCAAGACACGCGCTGGTCGGAAAGCTTTATACCAAAGAACTTCTGGAAAAAATAGAGACCGCCCTCAAAGAGTTCCGGGTAAAAAAGAAAACATGAAATATCTTTTAAAGGCCGAAGACCTTATCGTCGGAGCGGAAAAGACGCTGGTGGTGGTTTTTATCGCCCTGATGGTAATGTTCTCCTTTATGCAGGTGCTGCTCCGTCTGGTATTCCATTCCGGCATAGTCTGGCTGGACCCCGCGCTAAGGCACATGGTGCTGTGGACCGGGCTCACGGGCGCGGTTCTGGCCTCCAGATACGCCAAGCACTTCGCTCTGGACGCCCTTGTAAAATTCCTGCCTGAACGCCTGCACAGACCTCTGAATATTTTTACCGACGTTTTCACCGTGATAGTGGCGGGGACGCTGTTCAACGCGGCCTGGAAATTCATCCGTGACGAGTTCACTTCCGGCTCGGTGGCTTTTTATATCGGCGGTTTCCCGGTGAAAGGCGGCTGGGCCGGGATGATACTCCCGGCGGTCTTCCTGCTGATAGCTTTTCATACGTTTGTTAACATTTTCAGACGGGAAAAACCGCAAGGCGGCGGTGGCTTAGTTAATATTGATTAAGCGATCCCGTTTTTGAAAAATTTTCACCTTAGCCAGCTTGCTTGATTACTTTCAATTTATGGGCATATTCATCGCCGTCCTAATTTTCGCGCTGGCCTTCCTGGGCGCCCCGGTCTTTTCGCTAATCGGCGCCGGGGCTCTTTATCTTTTCGGCGCGGCGGACATAGACTCCTCTGCGGTCATCGTGGAAATGCTTCGACTGGCAAGCCTTCCCGCCCTGATCGCCATTCCCCTTTTCACCTTCGCCGGCTATGTGCTGGCGGAGAGCAATTCCCCGAAACGAATGCTTAAGCTCGGCTCGGCGCTATTCGGCTCTCTGCCTGGAGGCATGGCTATCGCCGCGCTGGTGGCCACCGCCATCTTCACCGCTTTCACGGGCGCCTCAGGAGTGACTATCATCGCTCTCGGCGGACTCCTCTACCCGATGCTGACCAAGCAGGGCTACCCGGAAAAATTCACGCTGGGCCTGCTTACCACAACCGGCAGCCTTGGCCTGCTCTTCCCCCCCAGCCTGCCTATAATACTTTACGGCCTCATCGCGAAAATAAGCATAGACGCGCTTTTTAAAGCCGCGCTGCTGCCGGGAATCTTCCTTTTGGCGGTCTTGTCGGTTTACGCGCTTGTCACGGCGAAAAAAGCCGGCATTAAAAAGCAGCCCTTCTCCTGGGCGGAATTAAAAAGCGCGGTCAGAGAAACAGCCTGGCAGCTCCCGCTTCCTTTCATAGTGATAGGCGGCATTTATAAAGGGCTTTTCACGGCCAGCGAAGCCGCCTCCATCATGGCCTTCTACGTGCTGATAACGGAAGTGTTTATTTACAGGGAATTAGATCTGTTCCGGGATATACCAAAAATCGCTGTGAAAAGCATGATGCTGGTCGGGGCGATCTTCGTGGTGCTGGGAACCGCCCTGGGCTTCACCAATTACCTGATCGACGCGCAGATACCGGACAGGATCTTCGCCTTACTGCATTCGTTCGTATCCAGCAAAGTGCTTTTTCTGGTGATCCTGAACGCTTTTCTGCTGGTCATCAACATGGTGGAGATCTTCTCCGCTATTATAATAGTTGTGCCCATAATCGTGCCGGTGGCCATGAACTACGGCATCGACCCCATCCATCTCGGCATCATCTTCCTTCTGAACCTTGAGATCGGCTACATGACCCCGCCGCTGGGCCTGAATCTTTTCCTTTCCAGTTCCAGGTTCGACAAAAAACTGCCGGAACTCTATCTGGCGACCATGAATTTCTGGTTTATCCTGCTGGGAGTGCTGGCCTTGGTAACCTACTTTCCCGCGCTATTCTTCATAAAATCATAAACACAAGGGCGGATATTGCGGAGCCGGCGGAAGACCCCGGTCTTCTTCCCCATAAAACCCGGACCCGGAGCGTGCAGAAAACCCGACGACGCCCCGATTGGACTATCTTGCGGCCCACCAGCCCAAAACCGACCAGCCCGGCGGCGCCACCTTCGCCGCCGTCAGAGATCACAGGCCGTTTTATCGAATCTGATCTCCGAACTTTCGCCTATATTGATCTGCTCCCGCCTGCCGATGATAGTGGCACTCGGGCCCACAAGAGATTTACTGAGGTTCATATTCATGATCACGGCGTTCTCGTTTATGATGGAATCCGAGACTATGGAGTAGTCCACCAAAGCGCCGTCCCCGATGGACGCGTACGGGCCGATTATCGAATTAGATACTTTGGCGAGCGGAGAGATATACACCGGTTCCACCACTACGCAGCCCGGAGCGCGGGGCGCCGGATTTTTCTTTTTCAGAATATAGCGGTTGGTCTCCAGCAAAGTCTCCGGTTTTCCGCAGTCATACCAGCCGTCTATCGTGACCGGTCTGAATCTGTGCCCGCTCTTCAGCATAAGCATCAGGGCGTCGGTCAGCTGGATCTCTCCAACGGTGGTCTTACCGGACTGGACCAGACGGTCCAGACTCGTGAACAAAGGCCCGGTTTCCCGGAAAGCGTAGATCCCCACTATGGCAAGATTGGAGGGCGGGTTCCGGGGCTTTTCCACCATATTTACAATACGGCCTTTTTTCGTTTCCACCACGCCAAAACGCCTAGGATCGGCGACCTCATGTACCGCTATGGAATCCTCGCGCGCCTCCAAAAACTTCTTAAGGTCCGCGGAGATAATGGTATCGCCCAGCATGACCAGCGCGGGGCCTTTGACATGCTCACGGGTCAGCCAGATAGCGTGACCGAGGCCCCGCGGCTCATCCTGCGTAACAAAAGTCACGTCCAGCTTAGGATATTTTCCGGCGACATAAGTTTTAATCTTGTCGCCCATGTAGCCGATGACCATGCAAACTTTCTTTATCCCGGCCTTTGAGATGTCGTCCAGAATATGGCCGATGATGGGTTTATCTCCCACGGTCAACAGCACCTTGGGGTAAGTGTGGGTATGAGGCCTGAGCCGGGTTCCCGCCCCCGCCACCGGAACGATAGCGGTGAATTCTTGTTTATTATTCATATTTCTCTTCCTTTTCTTAACCCGGAGATCATAATTGATATCGTGTTTCATTCAGAGAACTTATTGTATAAAAATATCCCCGGTATCCTAAAGCCCAAGCAATCCGCAGAATTACGCCTTCAAAACAGCCCCGGCTCCGAACGCCAATCCGGAAATAATCTCCGCCGCAAAAAACCGGCCTTATATCAATGCGGAAACCAACAGTAAGCTAAGGACGGTAAAAGCCGCTAGGGCAAGGTGATATTCTTTTGTCCGGCAGTAGCCGTAAACCAGCATTGTCACGCGCGCCGAGGGAGTGATCGCCAGCAACAATACTCCGGTCCGCAGTAGTCCTTCGGCCGCCGCGGAACCTGTAAGCCGGAAGACAAAGCCCAGGAAGAAAAAGAAAAGGCTAAGGAACACTCCGGCCAGGAGCGTTCTCTGTATCAATTTGCCGAATTTCTTTTCGGAAAAATCTTTAACCATAACTCAGAATCACAATGGTCAGCTATACACGCAAACTTCCAGGAAATAACAATTTCAACTGCAATTGGCGGGTTAAAACGCCGTCATAAACATTTTAACCGCGACCACAAACATAAACGCCGAAAATGCTATCTGGATCTTCTCGGATCTGGCCTTATAAAGAATATGTATCCCGGCGAAGGATCCAAACAGCACGCCTATTACGATAACGGCCGCCAGATCGGGTATCAGGTACCCCTTTCTTAGATATATAAAAACACTTGCGGCGGCGGAAACGCCTATCAGGAAATTGCTGGTAGCGGCGGCGGCCTTAAACGGCACGCCGCACAGCAAATTCATCACCGGCACCTGTATCACGCCCCCTCCAATGCCCAGCAGGCCTGAAAGCCCGCCGGCAAAAAACGATACGAAGGAGGCCGGAGCCATATTTTTGACGCGGTAAGAGGTATAAGAACCTGTTGACGGGTCAAAAAACGAGGAATCGAGGGCTCCGCCCGCCCCGCCGGCCGCGGCCTGGAAGTGTACGGAGGCCGCGCGCCTCAGAGAGCGCCGGCCTTTCAGGAACATACTGATGGAAACCGCCGCAAGCATTATCGAAAAAAGGAGGTAAATAAGATTGGACGACAGCCGGCTGGCTGCGAGGGCGCCGATTATGGACCCCAGGGCTGTGGGAACCTCCAGTGCGACTCCAAGACGCATATTGGCCAGCCCGCGCTCCACGTTGACCGAAGCCACCGCGCTGGAGGTGGCAACGATGGCAACCAGCGACACCGCTATGGCCTGATGAATGGGAACCCCAAGCGCCAGCACAAGCAGCGGCACTATAAAAACACCTCCCCCGACCCCCAAAACCGACCCCAGGATGCCTATAAAAAATCCTAAAAACGCCAGCAGGGAAAAATTCAGGAAGTTTAAATCGAACATAAAAACGTTATACCGGCTAACAGTCTGCTGACAAACCCTACTCGGAGGTATTTTGAGCGGATTTTGAAGCCGAGCCTAAGCGATGCGAAACGAGCATTCTCGACCAGGGACTGTGAGTTGAGCAGCGCAAAGGCGCAGGCAAAAATCAGCCAAAAGACCCCGAAAGAGGGTTTTTCAGCAGACTGCTAATAATTGCCTGCGCTTGCACGTCAACACGTTGCTATTGAACCTCACATAAGTTATTCAAGCCGCGACATCCAGCGTTCGGCTTCCCGTTCGCCGGCATCGAACGCGCGCGAACATTTTACTCCGTCAAACTCCAGGATGCCAAGGTTCAGGTCCGCGGGCGGCTTGATATAATGCACTATCGGTTCGGATTTAACAAAGATGCGCGACTCATAGATCTTCTGCGTGTGCACGGCAAGCATCCTCCTGGCTCTTGACTCGAAATATCCGAAAGCCCCGACCGACGGGAAATTCACATCCTCTTCCCTGGAATTGCCGATCATAACAATGGTTTTGCAGCCTTCAAAAATATTGAGGTTTATATTCGCTATTCCTATAACTCCGCCGTCCACCAGATGGTAAGTACGGCCGTGCTCGGTGACTTCCACCGGTGGGAAAATGGTGGGGATGGCGCAACTTGCGACCAACGAATCCACAAAAGAGAGATTATGGCTCTGAGCGCCGCCGTCGAACTTGACGATATAAGGGAGCTTCATCTCCACCGCGTGGCTGATGACATAAAAATTTATTTTACGGTTGAAATTAACGTCCGTCTTTGAAAGCCAGGAATTCAGGAAGTCATAGACCGGCTTGTTTGAGAAGAGATACATCCGCGAAGCGTGCTTCTGGAACAGAAAACCTATCTTTGAAAAAAAACCCGGTTTGTGGTGCTGATATAATTCCAGCGGAATGTTATGATAGCCCGGCCGCACTGAGAGGATCCGTTCCGGCTTAAGGCCGGACCAGATGGCGCGCAGTTCACCGGTCTTGTTGTAGCAATAGGCCGCGCCGTTGAGCGACCCGACGCTGAAACCAGCGACGGCGTCGAATTCCAGGCCGCCCGCGACGAGCCTGGACAGGACCCCGGACTGCCAGCTGCCTAAAGCGCCGCCGCCGCAGAGAAAGAGGCCCACCGGCCCTGTCAATCTATTCATTTTCTTTTACATCCTAAAAGTTATAGAATTACTATGTTCAGCGGTCCTCCGGGAAACCCCGCTCCGAGGTATTTTGAGCGGATTTTGAAGCCGAACCAAGGCGATGCAAAACACATATTCTTTAAGAGAACCGAGAGTTAAGCAACGCAAAGCCACAGACAAAAACCGGCCCAAAACCCCGAAAAAGGTTTTCCAGCGGATTATTCAGTAATATTGTAGCACAATACCCGCGCAGGCGCCGTTACGGGACTCATGGCCCGTAAGACATAAACAAACCGCTTAAGCGGCAGGATAATACGCATCGCGAAATTCAACACGGCTCACCGCACCCGGACTTAAATCCCCGGTAAGGGACGCCGCAAAAAACATTCATGGACGAATACCTGACAATAGCCGGCTTGGCGGCGATCATGGCATCCACTCTGATCCTTCCTTTTTCCGTAAAAAAAGTGGAAGAAGAGCTGGAAGCTTTCCTTTTCATAATGGGCCTGTCCGCGGTCACAATTTCCGGTTTATGGAACCTGGCGCTGATAAAAGAAGCTTTCCTTGAGCCGATAAAAATAACGCTGGCGGTACTGGTCCTGGGTTTCGCGTTCAGGGCCGTGCGTCCTAAGTTGAAAGGGTGGCTGGAGCGCCTGATAAAAGCACTTGGGCTACGCTGGTCACTCTTCATTATCATACTATTTCTCGGTCTGGGCTCAAGCCTGATGACGGCTATCATCTCCGCCCTGATGCTTGCCGAAGTTATAAGCATTCTCAAACTTGAAAGGAACTGCGAGATCAGGATCGTGGTTTACGCTTGCTACGCCATAGGCCTGGGAGCCGCTCTCACACCCATAGGCGAACCTCTCTCCACAATAGTTGTGGCGAAACTGAAAGCCCCCCCCCATAGCGCCGATTTTTTCTATCTGCTTAACCAGATCGGACTTTGGGTAATTCCGGGAGTAATATTAACGTCTTTCCTCGGCTCGCGCGGAGCCGGACCGACCGCCTCCTCCGGCCACGGACTTGTAGAGGATGCGCTGGAAACAAGACTAAGCATCCTTTTACGGGGCTGCAAGGTCTATCTTTTCGTCATGGCGCTTATTTTTCTGGGCGCCGGGCTTACCCCGCTGGCAGAGCGTTTTATCCCGGGGATGCCGCTATGGGCCCTTTACTGGATCAATTCGATATCCGCCATCCTGGACAACGCCACACTGGCTGCGGCCGAACTTGTCCCGATCATGACCGACAAGCAGGTCAAGTTCGTACTTATGGGGCTGCTGATCTCCGGAGGCATGCTGATCCCCGGTAACATCCCGAATATAATAAGCGCCTCCAAGCTGAAAATAAAGTCCGGCGAATGGGCGAAAGCCGCTCTGCCTTACGGGACCTTCCTCATGCTGGCCTATTTCATATTGATGACTATATTTGTAAAATAGACGAAGTCGCCGGCTTATTACACCGCGTGGAGCACCGGGCGCCACCTTAATAAAGCCCGGCGTCATCCGCCCCGCGCATGTGTTAAGCGCGGGGTGCGACAGAGCTAAGAAGATTTGATTCCTTAGTATTCGGAAGATTTCCACAGCAGGGGGTTCAGTGTGGCGACTGAGCCTTGGCGAAGGAAGCAAACGCGGAAGGGGGATGGAATCCCCCTCCGGGAGCACCGGGCCGCTTTCCGCTAAAGGCCCGGCGGGAATCCGCCCCGCGCATGTGTTAAGCGCGGGGTGCGACAGAGAGGAGCCCTATCATGGATTGGAAATGGAAAACGATCATCGAACCCTTTAAAATAAAGAGCGTGGAGCCATTGGGCTTTACCACCCGGGAAGAGCGCCTCAAGATCCTGAACGCGGCGCACTATAACCTTTTTAATATCAGAGCCGAAAAAGTCCTGATAGACCTTTTGACCGACAGCGGAACGGGAGCGATGAGCGCGGCGCAGTGGGGCGGCATCATGATCGGAGATGAATCCTACGCCGGGGCCCGCAGTTACTACACTTTCGAACGCGAGGTAAAGGGCCTTACCGGTTTCGCGGAGATAATTCCCGTTCACCAAGGGCGCGCCGCGGAAAAAATACTTTTTGGAGTGATAGGAGGCAGGGGGAAATATATAATCTCAAACTCTCACTTCGATACAACCCGGGCCAACGTTGAATTTTCGGGAGCGCAGGCTGTGGATTTCCCAGTAAAAGAAGCGCTGGACTTCGACAAGCCAGCCCCTTTCAAAGGCAACGCCGACATAACCGCCATGGAGAAGTTTATAAACGAAAAGGGAGCGAAAAACATCCCCCTTTGCGTAATGACAGTGACCAATAATTCCCTGGGCGGCCAGCCGGTCTCCATGGAAAACCTCAAGGCCGCGCAAAACCTGTGCCGCAAACACGGCATCCCGCTCTTCCTCGACTGCGCCCGCTTCGCCGAAAACGCGTATTTTATAAAGTTGCGCGAGAAGGGATACGCGCAGTGCCCGGTACGCGAGATAGCCCAGGAGATGTTCGAACTGGCGGACGGCGCCTGGATGAGTTCAAAAAAAGACGCGCTGGTCAATATCGGCGGGTTCCTCGCTATGAACAACCGCGATTGGTCGGCCAAGGCCCGCCAGATGCTGATCCTGACCGAGGGCTTCAACACCTACGGCGGATTGGCCGGCCGGGATCTGGAAGCCATAGCCATAGGACTGCGTGAAGTGCTCGATGAAAATTATCTGCAATACCGCATCCGCTCCGCGCAGTATCTGGGCGAAGGACTGCTGAAGCGCGGCGTACCGATCATAAATCCGCCCGGAGGGCACGGCGTATATGTTAACGCCAGAAAATTCCTTCCGCACCTGAAGCCGCAGCGTTTTCCGGCGCAATCGCTGGCCTGCGCGCTTTACCTGGAAGGCGGCATACGCGGCGTAGAGATAGGCACGCTGATGTTCGGACGCAGGGACGCTAAAAATAATTTCCTGGCGGCGCCCATGGAACTGGTGCGCCTGGCCATGCCGCGGCGCGTCTATACGCAGAGCCACATAGACTACGTGATAGAGGTGTTGGGCGCGCTGGCGAAAAAAAAGAAAACGATAAAGGGGCTTGAAGTGGTGGAAGCCCCGAAAGTCCTGGCGCATTTCACCGCCAAGCTGAAACCGGCGGGCGGCAGATCCGCCTAAGCCCAAGCTGTTTTCTATAGTCCGCCATCCTTAGCCCGAATCCTGCAGTTAAACTTGGTTTCCATTGGAAAATCAGGTGAACAAAAAAATGCGGGATTCCCCGCAGCAGCGGGTCGAAAACCAAGCGCAATGCGCGCCAGGTTTTCGAGGGTGTATGCCGCGCGAAGCGCACCTGAGCTCCGCGAAGGGAAAAATGCAACTGCATTTTTCAGGTTAATTATTTATGTTCAAGAAACACCGCATTGAAGGCATCAGGAGAGACCTGGAAAAGGCGGTCGGCGCGGAGAATGTTTTCACCGACGACGCCGAAATCCTGATGTATTCCTATGACGCGGGCATGGCCCGGGCGAAACCGGAAGCCGTGCTGCTCTTCACCTCCACCAACCAGGTGGCCCCGGTGGTAAAGATCCTCTATGCCGCCGGCATCCCGTTCCTGCCGCGCATCGCGGGGACCAACCTCTCCGGCGGCACCATCCCCCTCAGGGGCGGAGTTATATTAAACCTTTCGCTTTTAAACAAGATCCGCCAGATAGACACCGTGAACCGGATGGCCCTGGTAGAGCCCGGAGTCGTCAATCTTCGCCTGCAGCAGGAACTGGATAAATTCGGTTTTTTCTACGCGCCGGACCCGGCCAGCCAGAAAGTCTCCACCATAGGCGGAAACATCGGAGAGAACGCCGGCGGCCCCCAATGCCTGAAATACGGCGTGACCTGCGATAATGTGGAACGCCTGGAAGTAGTCACGCCCGAGGGAGATATCAAGCTCTGGGCCCACAGCGATCCGGGACCGGACCTGATGAGCCTGATAATAGGCTCGGAGGGCACTCTCGGGGTCGTCACCAGGGCCTGGCTGAAAATACTTGAAAAACCGAAAATCATAAAAACAGCCGTGGCCGCGTTCGCCTCTATTGATAACGCCATCAGCGCCGTAACCAAGATCATCGGCGCCGGCATCATTCCACGCGCGCTGGAAGCTATGGACAAGGTTTCCCTGGACGCGGCTAAAAAGAGCCTTAAAACGGATTATCCGCCGGGCACGGAAGCCATCCTACTCATAGAACTGGACGGTTCCAGCGACAGGAAGATAACCGGCGAGCTGCGCCATATAGAGGATATCTGCAAAGCCTCCTTCTCCACTTATTTCAGAACCGCCGCGGACCCCGCTGAGCGGGAAGCCTTGTGGCAGGCCCGGAAAGGCGCCTATCCGGCCATGGCCCGCCTGGCGCCAAACGTCCTGGTGGAAGACGGGGTGGTCCCGCGCCCAAGACTGCCGGAAGCGCTCAAAGAAACACGGGACATACTTTCCAAATATAAGATAACCGCCGGACTCCTGTTCCATGCCGGAGACGGGAACCTGCATCCGAACATGATCTTCGACGAACGCGACGTCCAGGAAGTTAAGCGCGTCAATAAAGCCGGCTACGAGATACTCAAGAGCTGCATCCGTCTGGGCGGGACGATCTCAGGCGAGCACGGGATCGGCGTGGAAAAAAGAGTAGCCATGAACTGGATGTACGACGCGGCCACACTGGATTTTTTCGACGCCATAAAAAAAGCTTTCGACCCCAAAGACCTGGCCAACCCGGACAAGATCCTTCCCGTAGCCGAAGACCGCCGGGCAAAGGAGAATTCCTTCCAACCGGACCTTTTGGGAGAAGCCGCGGCCGCCCTGATAAGCGAACTGCGGCTCCGCCGTGACAAGGGAGTAAAAAGCGCCGTAAAAGGGCTGGGCACCCGGCTCTACGCGGATCCGGCCGCGCGGGGAGCTAAAGCTCTGGAAACCGCCGGCCTGAACAGGATCCTGGACCTCGACCGTGAAAACTTAACGATCCGCGCGGAAGCCGGACTGCCGGTAAGGGAATTAAAAAAATGGCTTAAGAAAGCCGGTTACGGCGTAGCGTTGCCGGACCTAGACGGGACGCTGGGCGGAGCTATAGCGGCAAAAGCCTGGCCTGATATGCGCCATATCCTGCTGGGCATGGACGTGGCCATGGCCGACGGCTCGGTACTATCTTTCGGCGGGAAGACGGTCAAGAACGTCGCGGGCTACGACGCACTAAAACTTTTCTGCGGCTCATTGGGAGCTTATGGCGTAATACTTACCGTCACCCTCCGGACGGCGCTGGATGCCGGACCGCAACAAGGGCCGGCGAAAGACGTCCGAAATAAATTCAGGCCGGATGATTACCACCGGCGCCTGAAAAAGGCGTTCGATCCCGGAAACCTTTTGAATCCCTGGATATATGGGGAGTAACTGAAAATTAATATCATGGCTTACCGCCAGCCGGTACTATATTTATGAGCAAATACGAGATCAACGAACTTTACGACCATACCCAGGAGCCTTTCCACCTGAAGCACCTGCTCACCGACCTGGGGGAACGGACTTTGTACGACGCCGCGGCCCAATGCAACCGCTGCGGCTATTGCGAAACAGTCTGCCCCACTTACATGTTGACCGGCCGCGAAACTATTTCAGCGCGCGGCCGCAACCAGTTCCTGCGCCTGCTTATAGAAGGCAAGATCCGCGACACCGGCTCCGCCGAAGAATCTTTCTCAACCTGCATGCTGTGCGGGGCCTGCTCCTCGGTCTGTTATGCCAAGGTCCCGACTCCCGACCTGGTGCTTGAAGGCAGGCGCAGTAAAGATGGTTACGGACAAAGCTTACCCGCCCGCCTCGGCATGAACCTGCTTTTAAACAATCGCGGCCTTTTCGAGTTCCTGCTCAAAATCGGGTTCCTTCTGAAACGACTGGGACTGGCGGCCCTGGCCGGGAAGCTGGGACTTTATAGTTTCATCGGAATGCCGTCCCTCGGCGCGGCACAGGACTCGCTTAGTAACGCCCCTTTAAAATTTTTAAGGGACATCTTCCGCATGGACACGGCTTTGAGCCCCGAAGGTAAAAAAGAGATCTCCTGGGCATATTTCGCCCCCTGCGGTCCCAATTACGTCTTCCCCGAAGTGGGACTTGCGACCGTGGCCCTGCTCAAGCGTTTCTTCGGGGATGGAGTATTCGCCGACAATTTCTGCTGCGGACTCCTCGCCTACAACTACGGTCGCATAACCGAAGCCAGGGAATTCGCCAAAAAGAACATCCTGCGCTTTGAAGAGCTCAAAGATATACTGGGCGATTTCGCCATAGTCGGAGATTGCTCTTCCTGCGTGGCTTTCATGAAAAGCTATGAGCAGCTTTTCACCGGGGATGAAACGTGGCGGCCGCGCGCCAAAGCCTTCGCCTCGGCCGTAAAAGACATACTTGAAGCCCTGCCGGCGGAAAAACTCCATAAGATCAAAGGCCGCGAACCGGCCGAGGGCGAAACGGTCACTTATCACGATTCATGCCGCGCCTGCCACGGACAGGGCATCCGCTCCGAACCCCGCGCCGCGCTTAGAAAACTGGTTGAAAAATCTTTCGTCGAACTGCCGGAAAGCGACTGGTGCTGTGGCGGCGCCGGCGCTTACGCGTTCACGCAAACCTCGCTCTCCAACAGTGTCCTGGACCGTAAAATAAAGAACATCGCCTCTACACAGGCCGGAACCGTCCTGGTAGGAGCCACCTCCTGCCTCCTGCAGATAAACGCCGGCTTGCGGAAAAAATATCCTTCGGCCAAAGCCGTCCACTACAGTGTTTTCATGGACAATCTGACAAAATGCTAAAATATCCGTCATGACCCGCCCCGAAGAACTTGAAAAACGACTAAACATGCTGGTAAAATTCGGCGGACTCATTTCCACCGAAACCAACCTTACAAAGCTTCTTGAGGTCATCGCCGACCAGGTAAAACTGATGCTGAACGGAGACCGCTGTTCGGTATTCATAGTTGACCGGCAGACGAACGAACTCTGGTCCAAGATCGCGCAGGGCATGCAGCAGACCGAGATCCGCGTGCCTTTCGGAAAGGGAATAGCCGGCCTGGTCGCTTCCACCGGCCGGGCCATCAACATCACGGACGCCTATGGCGATACCCGCTTCAACCACGACCTGGACATGATGACTGGGTATCATACGCGCACTATCCTGGCGGTTCCGCTCAAAAATGTCGGCGGACACATCATCGGCGTGTTTGAAGTCATGAACAAGGACCAGGGCTCCTTCGGCCCGGAGGATGAGGGAATCCTGCAACTAATGGGGTCGCTGGCCGCTTCCGCCATAGAGAACGCCCAGCTTTACGAAAGCCTTTCAAAATCCCAGCTCGAGACCATTTACCGGCTGGCAGTCACCGCGGAGTACCGCGACCAGCACGACACGGCTATCCACCTCCGTCATATAAGCGAATACTCGGCCCTTATCGCCCTGGGCATGGGGCTGCCTGAACGCGAAGTGGAAAATATCCGCTACGCGAGCCCGCTGCATGATATCGGCAAAGTAGGAATAGCGGACGCCATACTGCTGAAACCCGGCAAACTTACGCCGGATGAGTTTGAAGAGATGAAGAAACACACCCTTTACGGCGCCAAAATACTTTCCGGCGCCGAAAGCAGTTTGCTGCAGATCGCCTGCAAGGTGGCCGCCTCCCACCACGAAAAATTCAACGGCGAAGGCTACCCCTCCAGACTTAAAGGCGAACAGATACCTATCCATGCCCGCATAGTCTCGGTGGCGGACGTGTTCGATGCGCTATGCATGCAACGGGTTTACAAACCGAAATGGGACCCCGAAAAAGCGAGGGATTATATCCTAGAAGAAAAAGGCAAGGCTTTCGATCCCGCGGTGGTGGAGGCTTTTGAACGCACCTACGCGGACATCACCAAGATCTACGCCATTACGGACGGCAAGACCACCATCATCCCTGGCATCACCAAAGAACTGCACAAGTATAACTTTTAGGCGACCCGCGCTACGCGGTCAAGGAGTCCACATGTCCGACATGGAAATAACGTTCGGCGGAAATAAGAAGATCAACGCGGCTTTTCACGGTTTTGAAATACAAACAGACCAGCCGAAAAGCGCTGGCGGAGACGGTTCCGCCCCCACGCCTTTCGATCTGTTCCTGGCCTCGCTCGGCACCTGCGCGGGCATATTCGCCGTGGGTTTTATGCAAAGCCGCAAGCTCAGCACCGAAGGCTTCAAGATACTCCTTTCTTTCGACTGGGACGAGTCCTCCCACCTGGTAAAAAAGGTGACAATGAAGATGAAACTCCCTGACGGTTTCCCGCCTCAATATAAAGACGCCATACTTAAAGCCACCGGACTGTGCGCCGTGAAACGGCATCTGCACACCCCTCCGGCCTTTGAGATAACGGCGGAATAACCCTAAAATTAAATTAGTTTTTCGGGGAAGTTATATTTTTATTTTGGAGATGGCAAGGCTGACCATAAGAAATGCCACACCCACCACCAGATAGATGAGCGCCCCCCAGAGCATGGGGACCTGGGTTATCAGGAAAGCGAATACGGAAAACATCAGCGAGGCCAGGGCGGTCAGGAACACTATCCTGTGCCTGGAAAAACCTATCTTCTCCAGCCGCAGGGCGAAATGGTCCCTGCTTCCGATGAACGGAGAAAGCCCTCTCCGCAAGCGCATAACCGACACGAAAAAGGTGTCATAAATAGGTATTGCGAGAATAAAAAGCGGCGCGTAAACGCCCAGAGGGTTGACCGCGCTGTACTTGGTTCCCATGGCGACAAGCGCCAGCGTAAATCCGCAAAAGAGGCTTCCGGAATCCCCCATAAAGATCTTCATCTTTTTTGAAAAATTGTAAGGCAGAAAGCCCAGAGCCGCGCCCGCCAGGGCGGCGGACGCGACATTCACATAAACGGCCTCGGAAGGGAAAGAGATCAGCAGAAAGCCCAACGCCGCCATCACCGTCTGGCTGGCGGACAGGCCGTCCATAATATCTATGATGTTGAAAGCGTTGGACACTCCGACCAACCAGATCATGCTCAGGATAAACGACAGATAATCCGGACTTATAAAATTTATCCTGACGCCGTAAAGCGCCGCAAAAAAAGCCGCGGCGAATTGTATCAGGAACTTGGTCTTTACTCCCAGGCCGTGCGGCTTATTCAGGTCGTCCACGAGCCCAAGCGCGAACATGATGGCGCCTCCGGCCATTATAACGCGCAGGTCGCGCAAAGTACCGGTGGGGAAGGACGTATAGAACCGCATGAATATCAGTCCGGCCGAGAAAGCCAGAAAGATCGCCACTCCGCCCAGAAGAGGTACCGGCTGCTTATGGGTTTTTATCTCCGCGAGAGGCGTGTCAAGATGTCCGAACTTGAGCGCGAACAGCCTCAAAAGGGGAGTCAGGACGAACGACAACACCAAAGGAATAAGGAAAGCCAGCAGGTAAAACCTTGAATTTTCTATCAAGTCCCTCATATTTCCGTGAAAAAACTTTTAAACCGCAGTTCAAGGATCTTTAGCACGCCCTTAACCGCGTCCTTATAATTTATTTTTTTGCCCTCAATCCTTGATCTTGAAACTGAAACGACGGCCGTTTCCGTAAACTTATACCTCCTGAAAGCCACCTTGCAGGAGATCTCGGCCTCGATCTCAAAGCCGTTGGAAACAAGGCCCAGCGAGCGCAGCACGGGCGCCCTGAAAGCCTTGTAGCAAGTGTAGGAATCGGTCATTTTCGCGCCGAAAAGCAGATCTATCAGGGCGGTAAGGAACTGGTTTCCCCATAGGTATAAAATATTGTAGATCCGGGACCGCTCTGAAAGCAGACGTGATCCATAAACAACGTCGAAACCGCCTTCCGCTATCGGCAGGACTATCTCCGGTATATATTTAGGATCGTATTCCAGATCCGCGTCCTGGATGATAATGATGTCGCCGCCGGCCGCCGCAAAACCTGTGAGCAACGCGCCGCCTTTTCCCTTATTGGCCGGATGCTTTATGACTTTAAGGGGAAAAGGGAAAAGATTGTCCCGCACCGCGCCATCAAGCCACTCGCGGGTGCCGTCGGTTGAACCATCGTCCACCACCACCACTTCCTTGTCCATGGGGATGGCCGCTATCCTTTTGAGGATCTCGGGCAGGGTTTTAAGTTCATTAAAGGACGGTATAACAACGCTGGTCTTCATTACAGGATTTATTATAACAAATTCGCATTTGTCGTCCGGAACATATTTTTATACAATTAAATCAGGTAACCAGTGTAAAGTGCAGGCGTCAGGAGTTTTAAAAGGCTCTTATTTCCCGCTCTGGAGGCTTTATGAAAGTACCTATGGTAGATATGCTGGCCGGCTATCCCGCTATTAAAGACGAAGCTGAAATCGCCGTCAAAAACGTGATGAACAAAGGTAATTTTATCCTGGGTGAGGAAGTCGCCAAGTTCGAAAAAGAATTCGCCGCCCTGAACGGCTCACGATATGCCGTAGGCGTGGCCAACGGCACCGACGCCCTCAGGCTCGCCATTCTTGCGGCCGGCATAAAGCCGGGAGATGAAGTCATCACCACCCCTTTTACTTTCATCGCCACCACGGAGACCATCAGCCAGACCGGCGCCGTGCCGGTGTTCGCGGACATAGAACCGGACACCTATAACCTGGACCCCGTATCCGTAGAGAAAAAGATCACCAAAAAGACCAAGGCCATACTCCCCGTGCACCTGTACGGACATCCCGTCGACATGGACCCCATAATGGCGCTGGCAAAAAAGCACAACCTCAAAGTCATAGAGGACTGCGCCCAGGCATTCACCGCCCAATACAACCTCGGCGGCAAAGCCTGGAAGTATACCGGCGCGATCGGGGACTGCGGCACCTACAGTTTCTTCCCCGCCAAGAACCTCGGCGCGTTCGGGGACGGCGGCCTTGTGACAACGGACGACCCCAAAATATACGAGGAACTCAAAGCGCTCAGGAACCACGGGAGCAAAGTGCGCTACCTCCATGATATGGAGGGTTTCAATTCCCGCCTGGACACTATTCAGGCCGCGATCCTTTCCGTCAAGCTCAGGCACGTGCTGAAATGGACCGAAATGCGCAACGCCGTAGCCGCAAAATACGCCGCAGCCCTGAAAGACGTGTGTGCCACGGCCGTAGTGAGGCCGAACTGCCGTCATTCCTTCAACTACTACACCATCCGCTTCAACTCAAAAGCCACGCGCGACAACGAGCAGAAGCACCTCACTGAAAACGGCATAGCCAACCAGATCTACTATCCGGTGTCGCTGCACCTGCAGAAAGCGTACGCCCACCTCGGCTACAAGCGGGGCGACCTGCCGGTCTCGGAAAAGACACAGGACGAAGTGTTCTCCCTGCCTATGTATCCGGAGCTCACCGACGAACAGATAAAAACGGTCACGGACGCGGTTAAAGCGGCCGTCTAAACAAGAAGGGCCCCGCGCTCCGAAAGCGCAAATAGCGTCGCGAAATTATCAAGGGAAAGACGCAGTGATTAAAACTGATGTGCTTATCGTGGGAGGCGGACTGTCCGGCCTTACCGCCGCCAGGACCCTTCAAGGTAAAAAACGCTATCTGCTGGCGGAAAAGGAACCCCTGACCGGCGGCTTGGCCGCTTCGGTTAAAAAAAACGGCTTCACTTTCGATTATTCCGGACATCTTCTGCATCTGCACTGGAAAAAAACCGGCGACCTGATCCTCCGGCTGCTCAAGAACAATCACTACAAAATACGGAGGAACGCCTGGATACACCTGAAAGGCGGCGAGGTCCCCTACCCATTCCAGGCCAACCTTTATAATCTGCCTGATAAAATAAAATCGGAATGTGTGTGCGGCTTCCTGGAGGCCTGCCTCAGAGGCAAGGGAGGGAGCGGACACGCCCGCGCGGGAATGCCGTTCAAGAACTGGTCCATCAATACCTTCGGGGCCGGTATCTCAAAACACTTCATGCTGCCGTATAATTATAAACTCTGGCAGTACCCGCTTGACCGGCTGACCGCCGACTGGTGCGCCCCCTTCGTCCCCATGCCCAACCCGCGCGAGGTGCTGGAAGGCGCCTACCGGACAAGAAGTACGGAAATGGGATATAATCCGGTTTTTTATTATCCGCGGCTCGGCGGCATACAGGCCCTGCCGGATGCCCTGGCTAAAGGTTTGAAGGACATTCATACGGGCTGCGAACTCCGATCGCTGAATCTCAAAACAAAGACCGCCTTTATCAACGGGCTTGGAGCGGTAAAATACGGCTCGCTCATAAACACCATGCCGCTTAAGTATTTTGTGGAGTTGATAAAATCCCCGCCGGCCGGCCTCAGGGCTCTTAACGCGAAACTCCGCCACAACACCATTTACGTCCTCAATCTGGGCGTTAAGGGAACCTCCTCTAAAAAGCACTGGACTTATTTTCCCGAAAGCGAATTCCTCTTCTACCGAGCCGGCATAGCCACCAACTTTTCAAGACATCTGGCCCCTAAAGGCTGCTCCTCGCTGTACATCGAGACCGCCACTTACGGCGCGGACCTGGATCCCGGGGCCGCGGAGAAAAAGATCTTCCGCGGCCTTATAAAAGGCGGCGTAATAAAAAATGAAAAGGACATAATTGAGAAGCTCTGGCTGAAGATCCCCTGCGCCTATGTGATTTACGACTCCGCGCGGAACATTGCTCTCCCCCCCATATTATCCACTCTGGCGGATAACAACATACACTCCATCGGCCGCTACGGCGCCTGGAAATATTCTTTCATGGAAGAAAGCGTGAAGGAAGGCCTTGAAACCGCCAAGAAAATAATAACGAACAGAGCTCCCCGGAGATAAGGAATCGGTACAAAATTTAGCTCCAAAATCGGCCCGGCCGGAGCGGATATTATTTAAACAGACCTAAGTAGTTGTTTCATTCGTCAGCCGGGGTGGGGTCTCTTTCTTCATCCAAGTCCGCCTGCGGCCAACCGGCCGGCAGACAGCCGGAAATCAAAAAAGCCCCTGTATCCCGGAACTTTTTAAATCCTAGCTTTGGATTACCACAAGCTTTCTCGTTTAACGGAACAATATCATGCAGGCTTTTTTCAGAAACATACGGATAATAGACCCGGCAGCGGCGTTAGCCGCGATACTAGCCCTGTGCCCCGCGGCCGGCGGAGAGGAAATCAGGCAGAAATACTTCTGCGAAGACATAAAAATCCCCTTTTTTTCCGTTTCACGCGCCTCCGACGGAACGAAGAAGATCCGTACAGCCAGGCCGCACAGCATCCCGGCCGAATTTTCAGTACCAAAGCCGGAGAAAACAGCCAGGGTATTTATTGTCGGGGAATCCGCGGCGGGGCTACTGGCCAACGACAGTCATTTTCTTAGCCGGTTCCTGAATAAAGCCTTCCCCGGCAAAACCATCGAGATTATAAACTGCGGCATGCCTACCTATGAGAGCAGACGTATCCTGTCCGTTTTAGAAGAAACATTGGCCTACGAACCCGACCTGCTGATAGTGCTGAGCGGCAATAACGAGGCCGGGTGGGATTTCTGCCCGGGTATCAACGCGGAAGCCGGGAGACGCGTCCGGAAGATAAAAACCAGGCTCGCCTCCATTTACATGCCCCCGGAAGACGCCTCAGCCGAGGTTTCCATAGCCATACACGAGGACCGCCTCCGCGTCATGGCCGGCCTGGCCAGGAAGCGGGGGACGCCGGTACTCTTCTGTACCCTCCCCGTCAATATGCGCGACTTCGCTCCGTCCGGCTTCCCGCCGGATGGACTGGATAAAGGCATACGCCTGGCCTTGGAAAAGGATCCCCATGCGGCCCTTGAATTTTTCAGGCGGGCCGGCAGTAATTCCCGCGAGCCGTTCGCGCTGTTCTATTCCGGCAGGGCGCTGGAGAGGCTGGGCAGAATGGCGGAAGCAGCCAAGAGTTACGCGGCCGCCGTCAAGTATGACTCCGCCTCAGACAGATGCTCCGGAGAGCGCAACGCGATGATAAGGCGGGTGGCACAGGAGGAAGAAGAGTGCCTTGCGGACCTTGAGACGGCTTTTTCAGGCATAGCCCGCAACGCGATAACGGGGGGTACGGAAATAGTAGACGGGGTGCATTGGTTTAAAAAATACAGTTCCTTCGTAAGCGCCGTTATAGCAAGAGCGGCCCAAACCTGCCCCTCCGTAAATGGGAAAGGCGGGGTGCCGGCGCCAGATCTGCTCGTGCCGGCGCGCGGTTCCTCCCCGGAGGATTTCAGAGAGGTTTTTTCCTATACCTGCGACTACGCGCGCGACCAGGCCGCCCTCCACAGCGGCGCAGAAGCGGTCAGCGAACGTATCATTGTAATGCTGGAGCGCCTCTGCCGCATAGATTGCGGGAAATTGGAACGGCTGCTGTTCAACCCGGACGCGCTTAAGAAGGAAATCCTCTACAGCGCGTGGAGACCCTCGCTGCGCGAAGACGCGGACGCCTGGCGTCCCGCCCTGTTGCGCAGCGCCGCGGAGATGTTCCGCCGCACCGGACGGAGCGGGGCCGCGGCGCGCGCGGCCGGCGCCATCCCCGGCGCGGACGCCCGGAACCACTCTAAAAAAACCGCGCCGCCGGACCGGCCGCTCAGGAAAGGGGAAGACGAGGCCAAGAAACTGTCAGACCTGGCCGTAAAGAAAATGCTGGAAGGAGGGCTCACGGAAGCCAGACCGCTTCTGACCCAAGCTGCGGAAAAAGACGGTGACAGCCTTGAGGTACGTATGAACGCCTGCTCCCTGGCCGCGCGCATAAAGGACTCCGCTTTCGGCGAGGAACACTGCGGAAACGCCGTATCCTTGGCCGCTTACCCGCCCAAACACGCGAGGTCTGTCCCGGACGGAGCGGCGGCAGCTTTTTATTCACGCGCCTATTTCCGTCTGGAGACCGGAAACAAAGCGGGCTGCGAAGACCTGCGCCACGCCCTTGAAAAAGCCTCCCCCGCCTGGCCCCTGGGCGCGGAAGCCCGTTCGCTGGCCGCAAAACGCTGCCTTAAAACTCCCTGATCTCCACTCCGACCTAATAATCCGGCTCCGCCGCACGATATTCCAGTCGGGGCGACGGCGGGTTTTCCGCGCGCTCGGGACCGGGTTTATGAAGAAGACCGGCCGGGGTCTTCCGCCGGCTGCGGAACGCGCCGGCCCGCACAGCGGTCCGGCTTGAACGGTACTCGCCGTTCCTAATGATAGGAATACGCTCCAGCCCCCGGCCGTAAACCCTAAAATGAGCGCACAGAAACCCCTCCGCCGCCCACTTGTTACTCAAACTCCCCACCCAAAAACAAAACCGCCGGAGAAAATTTCCCCGACAGCCATTCTATCGGCCCACTATTGTTAATAACTAATCATTTAGTCATCAGGTCCCCTTATAATAGGCGGGAAAAACTGGACCGCTTTTTAGGCCGACCTAAGGTGTAAAAAAGCAGTAAAATACACCAGTAGGAGGCCATTATGATGCGTAAAAAGTTTGACCCGGCGTTTAAGGCCCGGGTAG
>Ga0208977_1000104_pt1 | contig 92962 bp, 33 predicted proteins | sample RifOxyA2_FD_184030 | JGI IMG/M metagenome (GOLD analysis project Ga0208977, IMG submission 184030) | Groundwater microbial communities from Rifle, Colorado - Rifle Oxygen_injection A2 (SPAdes) | ecosystem: Environmental > Aquatic > Deep subsurface > Groundwater | place: Rifle, Colorado, United... | reverse complement strand
GCGTTCTGCTTTGGTCTTTTAATCCGTCTACGCCTTGTTCTTCGTACCGCGAAACCCATTTGTAAACCGTTGGACGGCTGATTCCATATTTATTTGAAAGATCTGTGATGTTTAATTGACTTGATTGCCAATCCGCAATCAATTGTACTTTGAGATTCATAGTGTTTGTTATAGTCCATGGCATGGTTACGCCCTCCTTGCCATACATTATAACTGTAAACTATGTCTCCGGTTTATTTTGTAAACTATCTTAGCAGTTTATACCCTTTTTCCCTCTCCCAGAGAGCGAGGGATTTTGATTAATTTGAGAAAGTATTTTTTCAAAAACCATTTCAGGTTGATTTAATAATTCTTCATTTTTAAAACGCAAAACAGAACATCCTACAGAAGATAGATATTTGTCCCTTTTTGAATCATGTTTTTGTTGTTCAAATGTATTGTGAACTTCACCGTCAAATTCTACGACCAATTTTACTTCATGGGAGTAAAAATCAACTATATACTCACCAACCTGATGCTGTCTTCTAAATTTCAATTCTAAAAATTTCTTATTTCTTACTAATTCCCAAAAAATGTCTTCCGCAGGTGTTTGTTTTTCCCTTAATTTTCTTGCCTCATTTATAAGCCCCGAAAATTTCAAATTTCCACGATAACTGTATCTCCCTTCTACTTTTGGGAGAAGGGCTGGGGATGAGGGTAGCTTCATTGCTTTTATAGTAGAAGCTATTGCTTTATTTACTGCATGATATTGGTGATATGCCGCTATTTTCTTTATAGTTTCAACCTGCACCAGTCCGGTTTTAGCATCTGTTTTTTTATCTTTTTCAAAAACAATGAAGTTCCTTATCAAATCAAGCATTGTTGTTTTGTTCAACATGCCGTTGATAAGCACTTCTAGTTGGTTTACATGAGCAGAGGCCTCTTTTTCGCCGGTAATAGTTTTCCAGGCCTGAAATCTGCTGAAAGCAGATGAAATAGTGCCAGCTTTTGCTTCCAGCCCATCAGAGATTACACAAAATGTGTTGTAAATAAAAAGCGAAGGTATAACTTTCTTATAGGTTTGAATTTGGTCGTAGGCCTTTCTAATTGTTGCATGCTCATCTGCCGGGTTTTTGAGTTCTATTACTACAAGGGGTATGCCGTTTATGTAAAGGATTACATCAGGGCGTTTGTTTTGGTTATGTTCAACTACAGTAAATTGATTTATAACAAAAAAATCATTGTTTTCAGGGTTTTGAAAATCAATCAGCCACACCCGCTCGCCGCGTTCCTGTCCGTCTTTTTGAACGCTGATATGTACGCCTTCGGCAAGCATTTTATGGAATGTTTCATTTGCATCTATAAGCTGTGGAGAGTAAACGGACAACACCTTTTTTAAAGCTTCATCACGCGCCTTTGGTGAAACATCCGGATTTAAAAATCGTATTTTAAATTCAAGAGTGTTTTTTAATATAATATCGCCATAGCCTTCACGTTTATCAGGGAGTTCCATGGTTAAAGGTGGTTCACCCATTAACACTTGTTGCAATGGTTCACTATCAGGGTCTAAGTTTGGGCCATAAATATACCCAAACCCAAGCTTCTTTAGCTCGCTTATCGAAAACTTTTCAATTTCTGATTCATTAAAAATGGTCATAAATTGTTTATTGTTATAAAATTCATAAAATCTTGCGCATAATTTGTTATCCTATAATCAAATCTTTTATAATCCGTTCTTCCTAATCCAGTATCATAAAGAAGACCAAATCTAACTAAATCATTTGTAAATCCTTCAAATTGGGATTCCTTTATATAACATTGTTGAATAATAGCATGAGGACTAGTAAAAGAATTGTTTGGATTTCTCCCTTCTTTTTTAAATATTTCTTCTCTTTCAAAATAATATCGTAATATTTGTATGTGTTTGATTGAAAGATTAGAGACTATATTAATAAGTCCTTCTTTGTAGTAAATATCTGACCCTTTATTTGTTAGTGAATTAATAAATATGTTTTTAAAGAGTCCTATTTTATTTTTTTCATATGATTTCATTACTTTTTCTGTTAATATTAAAAATAACTCATAAAATTCTTCTGATTCAAGATATTTTTTATCGATTTTATCTTCAGAAATAACTTTAAGACTATCTGTGATTTTGTTTAAAAATGATTCTAATCTTCTTTTCTTTATTCTGATTCCTTCTGCTGATAGCATGGTATCTAATGAACTACCAGCCCAAGGAATCGCTTGTATCAACGCACGAATTTTAAAGGATTCCTCATATTTCGAAGAAGTTATGTCTAATGCATTTGAAAATTTCTTTGGTAAAAGTGTGTTTTTATTTTTCTCGTTCATGTTTTTGTTTTTACTTCGCCGGACATAAGCTTTGGCCATAAATATACTCAAAACCCAGCTTCTTCAGCTCACTTATCGAAAAACTTTCAATCTCGGATTCATTAAAGTTGGACATTGGACCTCAGATTTACATATTTAGTTTTTAAATCATTAATCAAGTTTTTTATTGAATATAGGTTCAGATTGAGATGAGCCGATATGATAAAAATAATGATCGAGAGAATTTGCAACTCTAGAAATGTATATCAAGCTTTCGTAAATTTCATTTCCTAATTTATATTCATCTGTATTTGTTTTTATTGTGTCATTCCCAAATATTTCCTCAGCTTCACCTTTATCAATTACAAAACCATGATCTTTGTATGAATAAACGAGTCCTTCGGCTATTTTTGCATGTTTATTTTTAAGTTTACTAGAACGCAGCTTTAATAATCTTTCCGCATATTGTGCAGCTGATTGAGCAACTCTCTCATAATAGCCTAAATTAACAGGAGCTAGTGATAACTTTAAATATTTTGCGAACATTTCAGAAGATTGTGGATATTTACTTACAAGTTCGGCAATATGTTCTACTGAATTTTTTAAACCTAATGCAGGAAGTCGATTAATTTGAGGGTCTATAGGACCAAGTTCACTAAGGCTACCCATATGTATTTCATCAGCACCACAACAAATTAGAGTTGCAGCTGATTTTGCTTGCCTAGGAACTACAACAACAAATTTTCCATTTGAATATTCCCTGCAAAGTTTACTAATTAAATAGGCAGAACCAATTTCTCCACCTGTAGAATACAAAACTAATAAAAGTGGTTTTTTTTCATTAAAGCTATTGGCGGTAGAATAGATATTATCAGCATCACTTTTTACCATAGTTCCTTCATCATGAAATATTATAATGTTATATTGCTTTGATATATTGTGTTTATTGATGCCTTGTTCAATAAAATTACAAATTAAATTATTTCTTGTTTTTTTAGAACCTTCGATAGGATCCGGTATAAGTGAATCGTATATCGCACGCCAAATATCTTTTTTTTGTATTGTAATTATTTGTTCCTTTTTTTGAACTTCTTCACTCTTTTTGATAATTGATTTGCTTTGTTTGTTCATTTTGCCTCCATATAAATTAATACTAAAATAAGCTTAAATTTTCCGGTTTATCAACAGGAATAATTTTTGAGAAAATAATCTTTGGCTTTTTTTCTGTTATTTGTCCTATCTTATCCATCCTATCAACAATACCACAAATCCTACATTTTCTAAATAATGTATATTTGTATTGAACAATACTACCATTTTCTGGCCTACAAGATAAAATATGTTCTTGATATTTAAAACCAACCGTATTTGTTACTTCATTTCCTCGTGTTATATCTCCATCTAATTCAACATACTGATCATGTTTTAATTCAGGGAAGATGATTTCGCTCAAATCATCTTCATCAGATGTGAAAACATATTTTTCGTCTACAGTTATCTCAACTTCACCGACCGTATTATTGCCTTCAATAAGTCCAATGTGAAGCTTGCGTTCCTTTTCAATTACTTTAGTAACTTTTGACAATAGCTTTGGAGGACATTGAGTATATAAATCAAAAAACTCTTTTGGGACATATAGCATTTCATCTTTTTCGTTAGAAATACCTATTTCAGTATTATCATTTCTGAATTTCACTTTTTCAAATCGCTTATGTTTCATATCTTTGACATGAGTACCAATTTTTATAACCCACTGAATTGCTTCAATCGAATTTTCAAATACTTTTTTCAAATTGATGTCTTTAAAATCATTCTCTGCAATTTTTTTTATAGCAGCTGACGCGTATCGTACAGTAGCAAATCCTATTCCAGCAAATATCCATTGCTCAATAGATTTAGGTACCAAGGCTTCCCATGAACCCTTTTGTATTTTTACAGGAATTTCAAATGGAATATTCCCCAATTTTGGACATTCCTTTATAACAAAATATCTTATTGCTTCATCAAAACCAACAAGGGCATCTGCTGCTTTTTTCGCATCTAAAAAACCTTCTTCAACTAATTTTCCGCTATATTTTAGGTAACCAATATACTGATTTTCGTTATTCATGACACACCCTCACTTCGCCTGACATAAGTTTGGGCAATAATGTATCCCTTGTTTTTGAAAGTACACGGATTTGAAGATTATTGTTTTGGATTTTTTTCCAATAATTGTCTACTATTACGGACAATTCAGCTACAATAGAATCTTTTGTTGACATTATTTCAAGCGCTTTTAGATTTTCTTGGTTAATTTTTGGCTGAACAGCGCCGGTAACAATGTGCGAAATAGAAGTATTTTTAAGAATAATGTATAAAAGAAAATTCGAAAATGGCATTTTTGCCCTCAATACATGGGTATGATTGTTAACCCAAAATTTTCCTATTGCCAGCTGCAATATAGGGTAACCATCAGTCGTTTGAACAGTCCCATCCTCACCTAACAACAAATATTCACCATCAAAAATATATTCATTGATGTAATCCATAATTGTTGCAGCGCCATAATATGGATATAAAACACCATCTTTCTTTTTTTCTCGTAGCGTACTAGAGAGCGGAATACGTTTACTGTCATATATTTCAATAATATCTCCAAGATTAATAATTTTAGTATTTTCATTTTCTTCTATAAACATCTTTCTCCAGAGGGTTTCGGCGAGGGATTCAAGGGTTTTGTTTTGGCGGTGAAGGAGGTCAATTTTGTCATCCAAACTGGAAAGCACCCCAGCGATTGCTTTTTGTTCTGCCAGTGGCGGAAGAAGAAAAGAAATTTCTTTTAAATCTCTTATAGGTAATTGAGGCTGAGCACTTCCTGTCGCAAACACATCAAAGTCACTTTTCAAATATTTAAATAACTGATGTGTATATTCTGGTAAAATTCCATCAGAATCAGGCCGAATAATGACCATCCCAGAATTAATTCTTATATTTTCATAAGGTATTCTTTCATTAAAAAAACCGATATTCCCTACAGTGCCTCGCGTAGTTAAAATAACGTCATTCCTTTGAAGCTTACCTTTACTCAGTAATTCATCTCTTTTTTTTGAGATAAAATAGCATTCATTAAAGGCAAACCCATCTGTTGTTACATTCTTTGCATTTAGAAATAAACAATACCCATTTTGACTGAATTCATCTTGTTTGGGGTAATTAGTTCCTCTGTCGCCGTCAATAATTTCAAAAGGGGCGTCAGCAACTTTGCATTCCTTCCAGGTGCTCATCTCAAAAGCTCCCAATGGCCGCCCTTATCGGGGCCAATGCGCTGTAGTTTATTGTTTTGTTTAAGCGTCCTGATAACTTTTTCAACACCTGCAATGCTCAAACCTGTTCCCTGAGCAATTTCATTTGTGGTAATTTTTGGATTGTTAGAAATAAATCTAAGAATTTTCTCCCTACTTTTCTCCCTACTTTTCTCCCTACTTTCCTGGGCATTTTCTCCGACCTTTAATGAATACTCCGGGTTTCTATAGAAAATGGCGCGGAAAAAAGTATCAGACTCAAACACAGGTTCTCTCAGCTTAGCGCTTTTCATAAGCTCGCGCATCCTGACAATCCCTGAACCTATTTTTTCCATTTTATCCATACGGTGAAACAAATCAGCTATGATAAGGTTCCGCCGAAAAGATTCTTTGCCAAAATTTGCTTTTGAAAGCCCCTCCGGAATACCGCCCGGATTTACAATTTCTACCCTGTCATCAAAAATATTAACGGAAATATTTGTGCCGCGCATACTGTAGTCGCGGTGAACAATAGCGTTTACCACAGCTTCACGCAGCGCGTCTAACGGGATTTCATAGATATCATAACGATTGATTTCCCGAATTTCACTGCGGATATTGATATGTTTTTTAATAAAAGCCATTGCTTCGTTTAGCTGAGTAAAAAGGTCATCACGAATGTCTTTGCGGTCATAAATATAGGTTTTATTGATTCCTTTAAAGGCTCCGCAAACCAATTCTGCATAAGGAATAAACCGCCCTACATTGCGGGCAAACATGAGAACACCGGCATTATTGATTTTCCTATTATACATGATTTCCAAGCTTGCAAGCAGCGATTCTAAATTGTTATTAGTTACCCTCAAAGATGTTTTTGATTCTGAAAGAAAAAGGCTCATTTTCTTTAAGGAAATATCCTCAAGTTTAAAGTTGCCGCAGGAAATACTTTCAAAAGACACGCTGTTTTTATCTTTGAAAATTGCTCTGATTTCAGTTTGTGTCATTTTCTGGGTAACGGCATCTAATCTGCGGAAATAGCCTGACGAACAACTATAGGGTTTCTCGTTGCCTTCCGAAACATCAATAACAACTACATTATCAAGTTGAGAGATCTTGGAAATAGCTATCTGCGGTTCACAGTTTCTGGCGAGAGACAGAATTTCTGCCTTCATTTGGTTTGTAAGTTTTTCCCCAACGGTTTTTCCTTCATCATTTACGCCAAGAAGAATGAACCCGCCTTTTGAATTTGAAAGGGCAACAATATCGCGGTCAATTTTTGAAGTGTATTTTTCCTTAAACTCAACTGTCAAGCCTTCGCCTTCTTTTAATAATATTTCAAGTTCTTTAGTTTCATTATTTTTTATCATCTTTTACCTCTATCTTTGCAAGGTTTTGGCGGATGAGTTCATTAAGCTTGGTTTCTTCCTTCATTTGCTCATCAAGTTCAGCTTTGAGTTTGGTAAAGCGTTCTACAAAATCAAAATCATCCTCATCTTCCGGTAAACCAATATAACGCCCGGGCGTAAGCACATAATCCTTTTCTTTTATCTCATCAAGCGAAACGGATTTGCAAAAACCAGGGACATCTTCATATTTAGCATTCTTATTGCACCAGTGATGGTAAGTTTCTGTTATTTTGGCAATATCTTCGTTGGTAAAATCTTTAGTGCGCCGGTTAATAAGATACCCGAGGTTGCGGGCATCAATAAATAAAACATTACCCTCATCCTTCCTTCTCCCATGAGGAGAAGGTGCAATATTGGGGTTACGCCGAATAAACCATAAACAGGCAGGAATCTGAGTATTTAAAAATAGTTTTGCCGGAAGATTAACAATACAATCAAGCAACCCGGCTTCAATAATATTTTTTCTGGTTTCCCCTTCACCGTTTGTTTTGGATGTTAGAGAACCCTTAGCAAGCACAAAACCAGCTATACCTTTTGGCGATAGGTGATAAATGAAGTGTTGAATCCAGGCATAGTTTGCGTTACCAGCAGGCGGGACTCCGTACTTCCAGCGGGCATCATCCTTTAAAAGCTCACCTGACCAGTCTGAATCATTAAAAGGCGGATTAGCAATAACAAAATCTGCTTTCAGGTCTTTGTGCGCATCATTGAGAAATGAGCCTTCGCCATTCCATTTAATATTTGAGCTATCTATACCGCGAATTGAAAGATTCATCTTGGCAAGGCGCCAGGTAGTTTGGTTTGATTCCTGCCCGTAAATGGCGATCAGATCAACAGGGTTAATGTTATCAGCTTTGCCTTTCTTTTTATAATGGTCCTGATGAGCAGCAATAAACTTTTCGCTCTGCACAAACATACCGCCGGACCCGCAGCAAGGGTCAAACACACGGCCTTCATAAGGTTCAAGCATCTCAACAAGAAGTTTAACAACACTTCTGGGTGTGTAAAACTGGCCGCCTTTTTTACCCTCTGCAAGCGCAAACTGGCCCAGAAAATATTCGTATACCTGGCCCAGTACATCTTTACTTTTTGCTTCTTCCGAACCAAGAGCAATGGTACCCACAAGGTCTATAAGCCCGCCCAAACTGGCACGGTCAAGGTTTTGCCGGGCATAAACTTTTGGAAGAACACCCTTAAGAGAAGGGTTCAGACGTTCAATGGCTTCCATAGCTTCATCAATATATCCGCCAATGTCTACTTTTTTATTTTTTTCAAGAATAATTTCGGTTTTTTTAGCGTTGTTTGAGATGTTTTTCCAGCGGGCAATGGAAGGGACAAAGAAAACTTTTTCTGCGGTGTATTCGTTTGGGTCTTCCGGGTCAGACCCTTTGTAATCACCTTTGCCTTCAACTAATTTATTATGAAGGACTTCAAAGGCATCGGATATGTATTTCAAAAATATTAAGCCAAGCAAAATATGCTTGTATTCCCCGGCATCAATGTTTTTACGAAGCTTATCCGCGGACTGCCAGAGCATAGCTTCAAACGATTCATGTTTTTCTGCTTTTTTTGTTTTTTCTTTTGGCATGCTTTACCTCGTAGGGAGTTTACAATCATTTTGTTTCTATATGTTAACGATTATACTCTTTTGGGGAGAGGATGAAGGGTAAAGAGCGTTTTAAGTGTGTTAGAGCTGAGGTTAACTTTTCTTTGATTTTTTCAATCTTTTTAAATCTTTAATATCTGTTTTTCTGCCAAAATATTCTTTCAACTTAATTAAATCATTTTTTGAAATAAAACAAACTTGAGTCCCTTTGAAAGTTCCCATTTGTTTATGGGAATAGGCTTCTTAACTAATTTTTCTTGTTCCGTAGATAGCTCTGTCTACTTGCCCAGAATCTTTGATATCAAAAAATCTTTTTCTTTTATTTCTGATTTTAGCTAATAAAATAAGAGCAGTTTCAAAATCTTTAGCTATATTTAAAGATTCAACTTCTTCATGCGTGCCTGTGCCAAAAATTATTTTATGGTCATTTTTATTTACTTTATTTATTTTCATATTTGTTTTATCCTCGCTAATATTTTACCTTTTTATGACTTATCCGTCAAACCTTTTAGAAAAGCTTGCACTATAAACTATCCCCGGTTCGCTTAATTCCTTCCTGATACCTTCTCTTGCAGTATCATCAGTTCTGGATGTTATTATATGTATTTTATGCCCTTTTTGGGTAAAGGTATGCGGGATATTTAAATTTTACCGAGGGTTCTCACAAATCAAATATTTTGCCGGGGTTTAAAATGTTGTTGGGGTCAAAAACCTTTTTAATGTCTTTCATAAGCTGGATATGCTTGTCTTCAAGGAAGGATTTGAGGTATTTTTTCTTTTTTATGCCTATACCGTGCTCTCCGGATACCTGCCCGCCTATGCTTTTTGCATAGCCGTGGAGTTCGTTATTTATTTTTCCATAGTTTGGTTCCCATATTTTTTTGTCTGTTTCTATCCAAACACCGTCTTTTACAATAGCTCTTAATAAATGTATGTGCACATTGCCGTCTGCCGCATGGCCGTAGGTAGGCAGCCAGACTTTATATTTTTTTTCTATTTCATGCACCCTTTCTACCAAATCTGCTATTCTTGCCCGGGGGACTACTATGTCCAGGTCTTCTATCATGTATTTTTTGATTACTTCATACAGGTGGCTGCGGATATACAGTATGTCTTTTTGTTTTTCTTTTGAATCAGCTATAAAGGCATCTATGGCGTTATTTTTTTTGCATACATCAGATATTTTTTCACAGGTTTTAAATACACTGTCTTCATCGTCCCCGTCAACTATTATCATCAGATAGGCCTGGCCCTGACTGGCGGGCCATTTTCTGTCTAAGTATTTTTCTGCCAGTACAAGAACGTCTTTTTCTATAAATTCTACTGCCAGAGGCGTTATTTTGGCGCGTATTATTTCCGGTACTGTTTTAATAGCATCGTTTAAACTTTCAAACGGGACAACCAGGGTCATAATACACTGCGGCGGAGGCAATAAATTTATAGTGGCTTTGGTTACAATACCCAAAGTACCTTCTGCGCCAATTAACAGGTTTAATAAACTATAACCGGTGCTGTTTTTCATCAGTTTGCCGCCGATATTTATTATTTCTCCGGTAGGAAGCACCACTTCCAGCCCTTTAACATAATTGCGCACTACGCCTAATTTTACGGCACGGGTACCGCCGGCATTGGTGGCTATTACCCCGCCTATGGTTGCGCTGTCATCTCCGGGATGCGGCGGAAAGAAAAGGCCGTGTTTTTCTATTTCTTTATAAAATTCGCTTAGCGGTATGCCGCATTCTACTACCGCCATTATGTTATCGGTATCTACTTCTATTACTTTTTTCATGTTATCAAACAGCAGTAATACACCGCCCAGCATGGGTACGCAGGCGCCGCACAGCCCTGTGCCGCCGCCCCTGGGGTAAACCGGGAATTTTTGTTCATTTGCCAGTTTTAATATTTCAGAAACTTCCTGCGTATTGCGGGGTTTTACTACCAGCCCAGGGTAGCTTTTTAATATATCCAGGGCATATTCATCTCTGGTGTAGTTTTCCATAAGCGCCCTGTCAGCTATTACGTTTATGGTGCCGGAGATGGCTTCCAGTTTTGATTGAATATCTTTATTAATTTTTGTGTAGTTCATAGGTTTTTGTGACCCCTCATCCCCGCCTTCTCCCGCAAGTGGAGAAGGAAAATAAGAGTTGCTGTTTTCTGATTATTTATATTCAAACAATCTTTGCCAAGCAAGCTTGGCCACTACTCTAATAGACACTTAATTATTTATACTTTTTTTGGCAGTATGGCGGCGCCGTTAGGTATGATGTAAGCCTTGAAATCTTCGCCATGTTTTGTTGTAACATAATCCAGTGCCTGGTTAATATCCTGTGAATAAGTGAATTTCATGCCTTTTACTTTATCACAGTGCATGTCGCTAATTACTAATATTTCAATATCTTTAAGTATTTTTGCTGTCAGATAGGCGCGGTGGCCCTCAACTTCTATTTCAAATTCTTTTTTTGACAGAATTTCATCTATGGAATATTTCTGCATCCAGCTGGCAAAGATTTCCTGCCCTGCGCCGTCTCTGCACTGGGCTGTCAGTACTATGGTACCGCTTTTGCGCGTTACCAGCGCCGCCGCATTTATGGATTTCTGCGCCTGGTAAAGGTTATAGTCTTTAGGCGCGCCGCCGCTGGAAACTATGGTTACATCTGAAAGTTTATTTACCGGTACTGTATGTGTTTTTTGGGAAAACTCTACCCCGGCATTAAACGCTTTTTCTAAATCTCCGCAGAAATATTTAAGCAGTTGTTTTTTATCGTTGCGCACCAGGTTCATTAGAAATAATGTTTTGCCTTTTGCGGCAAGATTGGCCGCTTCCAGCATGCCAATGTGGATTGGGTTTTTGTCCAGCATGCCGAAACACGCATAGTCAGATGTTACCTGCGCGTGATTAGCGGTAATAGTTTCCCGGGAAGAAACACCCGGCAGAATGGCCTTTCTGCCTCCGCCGTAACCGGCAAAGGTGTGAGGCTCTATGTTTCCTGTAGTGATGATAAAGTCTGATTCAGCCACGGTTTTGTTTATTTCCAGCATTACGCTGTTTGACATTTTGCCTATGGCTGCAAGGGAAGCCTTGTTGTCACAGCTGTGGTGAAGCAATTCTCCAAAGGCCTGTACTTCGGCGCCATAAACTTTCAGGCATTCTTCGGGTGTCATTTTTCTATGTGTGCCGTAAGCAATAATAAATTTGGCTGTTTTTATGCCCGAGGTTTTAAGCGCTTCTATAAGGCCGGAAAGAATTTGCGGATAATCGTGATTGGGGCGGGTAATATCTTCAAGAATTACCGCTATTTGTTTTGGTTTTTTTTCTTTTATAAGTTCTGCCAGCGGTTTTGTGCCGATAGGATTGTTTAAAGCTTCTATCAGGGCTGTTTTAGGATCTATAGGATTAAAGTTTTCTTTTGGCAGTTCTAAAACACCAAGAACGTTTTTATCTTTGATGGTAAAATTTATGTGTGTATGGCCGTATTTTAACTCAATGTCCATATTTTTTTACTTTAAACCGCGGCTTCCGGGTTTTATGGCGGTGGTGCCTTCTTTGCAAAGCGGGCAGTCCTGCGGCTGATATGTTTTTATATCAAGTTTTAACAAGCTTACAGCAGGAAACGGCAGGTCCGCTTTTCCGCCGGTTCTGTCAATTAGCGATACTGCGCACACTATTTCTGCGCCAAGGCTTTTTAGCAGGTCAGCCACTTCTTTTGTGGATTTACCTGTGGTGATTACGTCTTCAACTATTATTATTTTTTCGCCTTTTTCTACTTTAAAACCTCTGCGGAAAGTCATAAGGCTTTGTTCTCTTTCGGTAAATATTGCCCGTACGCCAAGGGCGCGGCCCATTTCCTGGCCTATTATCACACCGCCCATGGCAGGCGAAACAACAGTGCTAATTTTAAATTTTAAATTTAAATTTTTAAATTGTTGTATTAACTCACTTGCTAATTCCTTTGCAAGTTTTTCCGCCGCATCCGGATACTGCAACACCTGCGCGCACTGCACATATTTATCGCTGTGAAGCCCGCTGGACAAGAGGAAATGGCCTGAAAGCAAAGCATTTTTTTCTTCAAAAATCTTTAATATTTCTATCTGGTTCATTTTTTCTCCCTATTATCATATGTAAAAAATACGCTACCCTGATTTTTCCTTTTACATTTTGATATCAGGATACTACCCGTAACCCGCAGCCCTGACTTTCTTTTTTTATCAAAGGTTGTCAGTACGCTACCCGCAGCATTTTTTCTCCCGTTGTTAGACAATTTATTTAATTGCGTTTAGAATTTTTCCTGCCATTTCAGCCGGGTTTGACGCACCTGTAATCTGCCTGCCTATTACAAAGTAATCACCTATACCGGCAAGGTCTTCTATAGAGGCAGTGCGGTTTTGGTCACTTCTGAAATTTTCTGCGGCTAATTGTACGCCGGGCACTAAGGTAAGAAATTCTTTGCCGCACTCTTTTTTTACAAGCGGCAGTTCCCTGCCGGAACAGACTATACCGTCAAGCCCGCAGGTGCGCGCCGTTTTTGCAAGGTTTATTACCACGTCTTCAAGAGGCTGAGTAATACCGTATAAGGCCTTTAAATCTTCTGCACCCAAACTGGTAAGCACCGTTACGCCGAATAAAAGCGGGCGAAGGTCTTTTGCCAGGTCATTTTTTGCTTTTACGGCTTCCTGCATCATTTTGGGCCCGCCGGAAGTATGCAGTGTTATGGCAAAAGGTTTGTATTTTTCTGTTACAGCTTTTATGGCCAGGCCTACCACGCTGGGTATGTCATGATATTTCAGGTCAAGAAATACCTTTTTTCCCAGAGCGTTTATTTCTGTTAGTATTTCGGGATTATTAGTAAAGAGTTTGTGCCCGATTTTATAATACTCTATTTCTTTTGATAACACTTTTATCAATTTATGAGCATCCTGAATTTCTACATCCAGCGCCACAACAATTTTTGCCATTTATTTGCTCCGTTTTATAATTTCGCTATGATTTCCAGCGGAAGATTAGGGTTTCTAAACATTGCACTGCCTACTGCCACTACTTTTGCGCCCGCTACAAAAAAATCTAAAACATCATCATAAGAATTTATGCCGCCAACACCCATAATAGGAATTTTAACATTTTTGGAAACATTATACACGGCTCTTAAAGCAACGGGTTTTATAGCCGGGCCGGATAAACCGCCAATAATGGGGCTGCCTTTGAAAGTTTCGGAATATCCCGGCACAGTGTTTATTAAAGCCAGGCCGTCAGCGCCGGCCCGTTCACAGGCAAGAGCTATTTCATTTATGTCATTTACTGCGGGTGTAAGTTTGGCAATAACAGGATATTTGGTATTCATTTTTACTTTATTTACTACGTTATAGGCCGCCTGCGGGTTCTGGCTGATTAACTGAATTCCTTTATTTAAGCCCACGTTCGGGCAGGAAAGATTTAGCTCTACGGCAGAAATACAGCTGATGCCTTCAATTTTCTTTAATATTTCCAGAAATTCTTCCGGGCTTTCCCCTCCTACGCTGACAATTACTGCTGTTTTTATATTTTTTTGGATAAAGGGTACTTTTTCTTCAAGAAATTTATCTACACCGGGGTTTTCAAGGCCTATGGTGTTTATCATGCCGGAAGCTGTTTCTACAATGCGGGGCATTGCGTTGCCCTTGCGGGGTTTTAGGGTAATGGTTTTTGTAATTATGCCGCCAAGTTTATTAATATCAAATACGTTTGAGTATTCTTCGCCAAAACCAATAATACCGCTGGCTACAAAAACCTGGTTTTTCAGCTCTATACCCGCAAAATTTATTTTGTATTTCATTTTTATTCCCGGTTTAACTTCTTGCTGTTTTTTCTTATTAACCTATAAACGTTAATACTGTTTAAATTAGATGTCATACTCGCGGATGCGAGTATCCAGTCATTATAAATTACGTCGTGATGGATTCCCGATGTTTTCCTTTTATCTAAAGATATCGGGACGCTGCCTGCATTCCCGACCAGATTCGTTTCGGGAATGACAGAATTATTGATTTCAAATTTCTAATTTAAAATTTACAATTTCTAATCTATAATTTAAAATTTATAATTTACAATTTTAAATTTATAATTTTCCAATTTAAGATTGTCTTCTAAACCCTAATCCCAGAGCAATTCTGCCGAATCAAATACAGGCCCGTCTTTACAGCAGGCCTTATAATCAAATTCTATGTTGTTAATACTTTGATTTTTGATTTGTCCGTCTTGCATCATCAGACGAGATCCCGCCTTTTCTTGAAATGCGGGAGATTTGAGATTTGTAACTTTCACTACGCAGCCCCTGCATGCGCCCACACCGCAGGCCATTTTTTCTTCCAGGGAAACATAGCATTTCATACCTTTTTCTTTGGCTTTAGCTGAAATACCTTTCATCATGGGTTTGGGCCCGCAAGCGAATACTACAGATGATAAGTTATTAAGTTTATATGTTGATAGGTAACGGTTAAATAAATCACAGGCATTGCATTTACTTCCCAGGGACCCGTCATCTGTAGAAAGTATTATTTTCCATTTCTTTTTCTTAAACAGTTCAAGGCCGACAATTTCTTTTTTGGTTTTTGCTCCGTAAAACAACAAACCCGGCTTATTAAGAGTCTGCGCCAGGTATCTTAAGGAAGCTATGCCTGTGCCTCCGGAAACAAAAACAGGTAAAACGTCTTTTGCCAGCGGGCTGTAACCGGTACCCAGGGGGCCAAAAACATTTATTTTATCGCCTTTTTTTAGTTTTGAAAGGTATTCTGTGCCGGGGCCTATTATGCGGTAAAGAATGTCTATTTTAGTGCCGTTAACACCCGCAATACAAAAAGGCCTTCTGAAGAATTGTCCGAGGTCTATGGTGATGAATTTACCTGGAATGGGGTGTGCTGCAATCTGTTTACTATTGAATGCTAGGAGTTTGTGAACCGGGGTGAGGTGCTTATTTTCAATGATTTCAACATCAGCCTGATATAATTTTACCATTATCCATTACTACTTTACCGCCGACTATTGTGGTGACGGCGAATCCTGAGAGTTTCCATCCAAGAAAAGGAGAGTTTTTGCTTTTAGACACAAACTCCTTTATAGTATCCTCTTTTTCGATGTCTATTATTGATACATCCGCTATACTGCCGGGTTTCAAGGTGCCGCGGTTTTTAAGGTTCAATACTTCTGCAGGACAGCGCGTAAGCCTATCTATAGCCTGCATAAGAGTAAGTTTTTTTGTTTTTACCAGATAGGTGATGGTTAAAGGAAGTATGGTTTCAAGCCCGATAAGCCCGAAGGGCGCCAGGTCATATTCTTTATTTTTTTCTTCTATTGTATGCGGAGCGTGGTCAGAAGCTATACAGTCTATAGTGCCGTCTCTTAAAGCTTCTATAATTGCCTGCTGGTCTTCTTTGGTTCTTAAAGGAGGTTTTACTTTTGTGTTAGTATCATAGTTTTTTACGCATTCGTCCGTAAGAACAAAATAATGAGGGCAGGTTTCTGCGGTAATATTTACGCCTGACTTTTTTGCGTTTCTTATAAGGTCAACGGTACCTTTTGTGCTGACATGCGCTATATGCAGGTAACCTTTTGTAAGCCCTGCTAAAATAATGTCACGCGATACCATAACTTCTTCAGATTCTTTGGGGATGCCTCTTAAACCCAGCAGAGATGAAACATATCCTTCGTTCATCACTCCGTTTTTTGAAAGGCTGGTATCTTCACAGTGGGCTATAACGGGAATTTCAAACATTTTTGAGTATTCCAGCGCACGGCGCATAACCATGGCGTTCATAATGGAATTACCGTCGTCTGAAATTGCCACAACGCCTTCTTTTTTAAGCTCACCTATTTCAGCCAGCTCTTCTCCCAGGGAACCTTTGGTAACGGAACCTATGGGAAAAACATTTACTATGCCTTCGTTTCTGGCTTTAAGCAGTATAAATTCTACTGCGGTCTGGTTATCAATAACCGGATGCGTGTTTGGCATACAACAAATGCTGGTTACACCACCGGAAGCCGCCGCCATACAGCCGGAAGCAATAGTTTCTTCTTCTTCGTGGCCGGGTTCCCGTAAATGGGTATGGATGTCTATAAGGCCGGGTACCACAATTTTGTTTTTTGCATTTATAATTTTTGCGCCGGGTTTGTTTTTTACAGGTTTTCCCGCGGAAATAATTTTACCATCGCTTATTAATACATCCGAAACTTTATCAAGTTTTTGCGAAGGGTCAATTACACGGCCGTTTTTTATTATGATAGTTTTGCTCATTTGTATGTTATTCCTTATCATTAATCTGCTGGCCCGGCGGTACGCCTTCTTCTCCCGCAAGCAGGTAAAGCACCGCCATGCGTACGGCTATGCCGTTGGTTACCTGTTCATTTATTACTGACTGCGGGCAGTCTGCCACTTCGGAAGTGATTTCTATACCGCGGTTCATGGGTCCCGGGTGCATAATTAAAAGGTCTTTCTTTGCTTTTTTCACTCTGGTTTTATCTAAACCGTATAATAACGTATATTCTCTCAGTGATGGGAATAAATTGTCTTTCTGTCTTTCCAGCTGAAGCCTTAATACGTTTACCACATCAGCGTCTCTCATGGCTTCATCCAGGTTATAACTTACTTTTATACCTGTTTTCTGAATATCCGGAGGAATAAGTGTAGGCGGTGCGCAAACGGTAACATCCGCACCAAGTTTTGTAAGGCCCCAGATGTTTGAACGGGCTACGCGGCTGTGCATAATATCACCTACTATTACTACTTTGAGGCCTTTTACTTTTCCCTTTTTTTCGCGAATGGTAAATATATCAAGCAACCCTTGTGTAGGATGCTCATGAAAACCGTCGCCGGCGTTTATAACGCTGGAAGAAACGTTTCTTGCAAGCACGTGTGCAGCGCCGGACATACTGTGACGGATAATCATGAAATCTGATTTCATGGCTTCAAAGGTTTTGCCGGTATCTATAAGGCTTTCGCCTTTTACTACGCTGGAAGTGGCGGCGGCAATATTTATGGTATCTGCTGAAAGTCTTTTGGCGGCAAGTTCAAATGAGGTTCTGGTTCTGGTGGACGGTTCAAAGAAAAGCAGGACAACTGTTTTTCCTCTTAAGGTAGGGACTTTTTTTATGGAGCGGGTAAATAACTGTTTAAACGGGTTGGCTGTATCAAGAATAAGTTCTATATCGCTTTTGGAAAGATACTCTAAACCAAGAAGGTCCTTAGTTTTTAGTTTCATACACTACCACTTTATCAATTTTGTCTGTTTCTTTCAAGTAGACCTGTACTTTATCGTCGTACTTTGTGGCTGCTTTTTTTCCTACATAATCTGCCTGGATGGGCAGCTCCCGGTGTTTTCTTTCAACTAATACTGCCAGCTGTATTGACCTGGGCCGCGCATAATCCATAAGCCCGTCAAGCGCCGCGCGGGTACTTCTGCCGGTAAAGATGACATCATCTACTAAAATAATTTTTTTATCGGTAAGATCAAAAGGTATCTGGGTTTCTTTGGCCAGCGGCTGGGTGGCAATGGAGCCGATATCATCACGGTAGAATGTAATGTCCAGACTGCCTATACCCGGCTCTATTTTTGTTTTTTTCTTTATTGTTTTTACCAGGCGTTCCGCCAGGCATACCCCGCGGGTTACTATGCCTATAAGAACCACATTTTTCATGTCTTTTTCGGACTTTATAATGTCATCGGCCATTTTTTCAATTGCCGAATTCATTTCTTTTGATGTCATTAATATATGCTGGCTCATTTTTTAATTTCCTGACTGTTTAAAACCCAGTCTAATTTTGTCATATCCCAGCGTGCGTTGGTGAAAAGTGCCGCGGGTACATCTCTGTAAAACCTGATTACCTGTGTAGGCGAATTACGTAAAACTTCTTTTTTTGGAAAGTATTTTGTTATTACTTCGCCTACCGGGCTTTTCATATCAAAACTTTTATAATCAAGGATTATTATGCTGCGAATATTCTTTGATATTACTGCATTCGCCATATCTGCATCAAAATTCGGCGCAGGAGGTATAATGTTCCTGTTTGGCGGAAATCTGTCTGCAAGAAAATAATACCTGTGGTCATTATACATGGCAAGAATTTCTCTGTCTGCAGAACTTACTCTTATTTTTTTTGCTAATGCTAAATCATGCCAGATGTTATAAGCAGATAAAGGGTTGCCGGAAGCCTTGAAGTCTGCTGAAGCAGGGCATTCCTTTGCAAAAAAATAAAAAAATCTTGCTGTGTTAAGGCCCATTCTTAATAGAGCGGGTGATGCCAGTAAAATCAATATTATTATAACAGTTTTTTTATATTTTTCAAATAAAGCAGATTCTGAAACAGCCCTGATACCAAAACCCGCTATTAATATAAGGAATGGAAGAGCCATAAGTGTATAATAATTCCAGAACCGTTGAATATTTATTGAAAGAGAAAAATAAGCAAGCATAAAAAGAAGAATAATTTTTTCATTTTTTTCATTTTTTAAGCTTTTTAAAACCGTAATTGTACCGAGAAAAAATAAAAACCAGAACAATGGAAACTGATCTGTAAAAAATCTAACCAGGTATTTCAGGCTAAAACCCATAGGATAGGCATTAACTACCTGAGGAAATATATTGTCATAGACTAAACCTGCCAACCCCATAGTATGATAGAAATAAAAGAAAAGCCCTATACAGCCGACAGTAGTAAATGACACCACGATTATTCTTTTTAAGGCATTTACGGGTTTTTCCCTTCCTAAAAATACCATTAAAATAAAAAATACAATGTACCCGAATAAGTAAAGCAATCCGGGCTGTTTGAAAAGAAAGGTAATGTATATGAGTATGCCTATAAGAATGAGGTTGTTAACTGGTTTTAAAATAATTGATTTGTTGTTAATATAAATATCAAAAGACAAAAGAGCAAAAAATGCCATAAAAGTTTCGGCGCGCAGGTCTGTGCCGCCAAAAAGAATGAGAGTAATGTAATAAAGAATAATTATCAGCCATTTTACTTCATTCTTAAAATTAAAAGATTCGGCTGTTTTCCAAAGTAATGCCATGGTAACCAGATTAACTGCCATAACTGCAAAACGCATAACAAATACATTATAAGGAAGGAAGTAGAAAACAAAGGCCATAAAAAAACCGGTGGCAGGCGTTTTGTGGGATCCTGAAAAAACAAACGGAAGAAATCCTTCAAGTATACCTTTGGCTGTCATAATGTATTCTGATTCGCCGTTCCAGGCAAAGTAGAATATAAGCAAAATGTTGTAAATTATCAGGGATACAAAAGAAACTTTAAGGAATGAATTAAGAGAGATTTTTTTAATCATTTTTATGAAATGTGATGTTTATTTTTTGTTATTCTGCCGGTACGCGCAATACGGAACAATTGCCCCCGAAACCGTCTTCAATTAATTCTGTTGAAGCAGGGTCTGCAAGCCATTTGGTGCCGTCTACCAGAAATTTATATCTGTACACTCCGGGTTTTAAACTCATACTGATCATCCATTCATGAGTATCATTATTAAACTGCATTTTACCGTGTTTTTTGCTCCAGCGGTTAAAATCTCCTACACAAATTACGTCTTTCGCAGGAACCTGCTGCTTATATTTAATATCAATTATTTTAAAATATATAACCCTGTTTTTTCCGAATTCCTTGGCCCTGTAAAGAGCTTCATCAGCATTAGTAATTATATCATCTAGCGTTTTACCGTCAGTAGGATATTCAGCTATTCCTATGCTTATGGTAATGTTTACAGATTTAAATTCATTTTCTACTCTTAGGCGTATTTTTTCAGCCACGTGTTTTGCCGGCATTTTTTCTGTGCCGGGAAGCACGATAATAAATTCATCTCCGCCGTATCTGCCTACAATATCGCCTTTGCGCAATTCGGTTTTAAATACTCCTGTTATTTCCTGAAGAATCAGGTCCCCTGCTGTATGACCCTCTTTATCGTTATAATCCTTAAAACCGTCCAAATCCATCATCATTATGGAAAATTTCAGCCCTGATTTTTTCGACAGTTTAATTTCGTCACTGATTTCCCTTATGGCTACACGCCGGTTGTAAACACCTGTCAAAGGGTCTGTTTCTGCTAGTTTCAGGGTCTCACGAAATTCTGTTTCATCAAGAATTTTTGGAGAAGTGATGATTTTTTTGATATTTTCCAGGTAGTCAAGCGCGGCTACGTGTACACCGATATTTCTTTTCAGGGTTTCACTGATAATGTATTTATGCCGCAGTATACCCTGCCAAAGGTCTTTTGCTTCGTTTTCAGAAAATCTTTCTGAACTCAGCGTATAAAGTATATCGCTGTAGAAAGTGCCTCTTTTTTCCTGGGCAATTTTATCAATAATATACTGGGTTTCTTTTGATGTGGGTATATCACCGGCAATTACGTCTATTATGCGGTAACCGTCAGATTCCAATTCTTCAATAGTTTTATGTTCGGTCATATAATTTTCCTTGCTTTCTTTTTACGGGTACATTCTACTTAAAAAGATTAAATGTTTCAACTAAAATATAATCTGGAATCTAATCAGGAAGGTGTAGGACCAAAAATTACTCTTTTTCCAGGCCTATTTTGCTTTTTTGGGTTTTAAGTTCAACGGTAGAATGCACAATCTTTCCTAATGCTGTATGTTCTGCCCTTAAAAGATTTTCTTTTTCAATTATTTCTTCTGAAAGCATTTTTATCTGTCTATTTTTCATTGTTATAAACTCTTTCATATCATGCAGGTCACGGGTCAATTTATCTTCTATTATTGCTATTTCGTTTTCAATTTTCTTTCTCTGGGCCTCAAGCTTATTTGACAACAGTTCTTCCTGCTTGATAAATGCGTCTACAGAAGCAACGTCAGATTTAATAGATTCAACTTTTTTCGATACGGCATCCACATTTCTGCTATATTTCTCAGTAGTGCCCTGAGTTGTTTTTCTAAGTTTATCACCTGTTACTTTAAGGTCTTCAATAATTTTGGCTTGCAGATCCCTGCGCCGTTGTATGTCAGAAAGCAGTTTATCTTCCCTTATGCCTAAGCGTGTTCTTAATATATACACTTGCTCTTCTCTGGTCTTGAGCTCATTTTTGTAATCTGCTGTTTTCGTTTCTATGTCTTTTTGCAATTCGTCAAGCTGAATTTTTAACTTGTCGTGTATACCCTGCTCTACCTTCAGGCGGCCCTTCTTTGCGTTTTGGTATTTTCCTTCGTTCTGGCGATATGCTTTCTGCAGTTTTTCAACTTCTTCTTTTAGCGCCGATTCTGCCGCAATGCTTGTATTCTTAAGCTTATCGCAGTTTTCATTTAATCGTTTAATTTCATTTTCCAGTTCAATCTGTTCCAGAAGTGTCTTCTGCCGTTCTTCTTCATATCTTTTACTTATTTCATTTTCTTTTTCCTGGGCACTTACAGACAATGTTTTTAATATTTCGTTTTTCTCTTCTATGCTATTTAAATGTGACCTTTCCTGTTCCTTAATTCTTTTTGTCAGGTCAGCAATTTGTTTTTCAAGGCCTGTTCTTAAGGTAATAAGGTTTTCAATAGCTTTATTTTCTTTTTCAGTAGTTGTTATAGCCTGGTTCAAATTTTCTATCTCTGTTTTTTTATCTTCCTTTTCCTTCAGGCTTCTCTGTATTTCCTGATCATATTTATGCTTAAGTTGCTGAATTTCGTTTTCAAGCAATCTTTTCCTTTTATGAATTATATCCAACACTGCAGCTTTTTCTTCTTTTATTTTAATAAACTCTTCATTCAATTTAATTATATCTGTATCTTTGGTGCTTAAATTAAGGCTGAATTTTTCTTTGCTTATTTCGTAATTGTTTTCTAAAATCGCCATTTCACTAGACAACGCCTTTACCTCATTGCTTAAAACCTCCGTATTCATTGTTTTAAATCTGGCGCTGTAATCGGATAGAATTGATTTTAAATTTTCTATATCGTTGTTTATTGTTTTTATTTCTGAGCTTTCTTTTTCTTCAAAAGTATGTATTTTCGATTCCAGCAACTGTTTGTTATATGCCAGCTTGCTCTCGTCTTCTGTAAGATGCACAAAAGCAGATTCTATTTTTGTGTTTATCAGCGTAACCTGTGCCTTAAGCTGCAGTTTTTCATTATCTTTCATTTTGATTTTTTCTATAATGCTTGCTTCTATGTCAGCTACATAGTTTTTCAACGATTCAACTTCAGACTTAAGCAATTCAACATTTTTTTGCGTTCGTAATGAATCTACCATGGTATCAATCTGCCTGAACTTTGATATTAATGTTTTAAATATCATCGGAGACTGTGTTTTAACCGCATTTACAGGCCTTGCTGTTGTTTTTTTTGCCGGTTTAAAAAAGAACTGGGCAAATAACAGCACAAGCGCAGCAAAACTCCCTGATAATATGATCAGATTATTTAAACTTTCCATAAATTATTCCTGTTTCAGTATTTTGCTTCTCGGATAACAAAGCAGGCCGGAATCACCTTCAAAAGCAATCCAGACATTTTTCTTGTCTACCAGCACTGCGCTTAACTTTTTATTAGGAAAATTCATCTGGTATTGATCAATTATGTTCATGTTTTTTCTGTGTTTGTAGATTATATTATTATCTCCGTCAACTGACCAGTAGTTTTTACCGTCATAAGAAAAACCCATCGGCCTGGAGCAGGGGCTTTTGTATACAGTCTCTGGTGATAAATTCATCTCATCCATGCTGTGTTTATAGATTTTTTTCGAATCAGCATCGGTAGACCATAGATTTTCGCCGTCAAAACACAAAGATGAGGGATTGTTGCCCGGGGAAGGGTAACTTGCCAGGATGGATAAATCATTGTCGTACATGTGTTTGCTTATTTTTTTGTTCCAGCCATCGCAGGTCCAGAGATAGTTTTTACCTATGGCAACACCGATGGGGAAACTTGTTTTCATGGAATAGGTCTTTTTTACTATTAATTCATCATCAATTATCTTGGCACAGTATATTTCCTGCTTGAACCAATCGCAAAGCCAAATATCCTTGTCGTCAAAAGAAATACCTGTTACATTTTCTGAAGGTGCAGTATATTTTTTTAATTTAGCCGGAAAAATCATGTTTGTTACCAGAACCGAAGTAAGCGTAAACAGAACTATTCCTGCCACAATAGATAATACAGGGACAAGAGGAAATTTTCTGCGTTTGCCGGGCCTGCTTTCAGTTTTATAAAATAACTTTCTGCTAATAGTCGTATTTTCTTTTTCTTTCTGAATGACTGTCAACCTGGTTTCAAGCTCTATAAGGTTTCTCTGGGCTTCAAGATAATGAGGATTCATCTGCAAGGCACACTGAAATTCTTTTGATGCTTCGACAAACTGGCCTTTTTTTGCATATGCCCTGCCCATACTATTATGAATATCTGCATAATCAGCTCCTAACTCTATAGCTTTTTTATATTCACTTACAGCAATATCTATTTCGCCGGTAGATTCGAATACCCGGCCCCTGTAATAATGCCTCATTGCTTCATGAGTTGTTTCAAGCCTCGGCATTTTTATTCCTCCTCAGGTAAAATGATGGTAATTTTGGTACCTGCATTTACCTGGCTTTCAAGGTCTATCTCTGCTTTATGAAGCTGAACTACCCAGTATACCCTGGTAAGGCCCAGTCCTGTATGATCCTGTTTTGTTGAAAAAAACGGGCAGTAAATTTTGTCCATAAGATGAGGAGGCACGCCTAAGCCGGTATCGGATATTTCTATTACTGTTTTCCTTCCTATGGCATGTGATTCTATTCTTATGACACCGTCTTTTAAGATGGATTCCGAAGAATTTGTAATCATTTCACTAAAAGCATCTTCAAAGATGTCCGGGTCAATGTTTACATAACAGTCCGAATCGTGAATACGGGTTTCTATTTTTACTTTATTTTGTATTTTAACTGTATTTTTAGAAACTACGTTTTCAATAAAGTTTTTCAGATTAACTCTTTGAATATTTATGCCTTTAAAAGTATATTTTGTTTTTGCATCGGAAAAAACATTCAATACCCTTAGTATTTCGTTCTGCACAACAGCTATTTTCTTTTTAAGTGAATCTGACATACCTTTATCGTCGGTACACATTTTAATGGCTTCATTTATCATACCCTGTGAATTTCTGAAATATCTGCTGGCTTCGCCAATAAACTGGCATATTAAATCAACCGAATATTTGTTCCAGGAAGTCTGGTCAAACTTTTTGAGTGTTTCCGCTATGGTTTCTACTTCTTGTTCAACGGTTTTTTTGCCCTTATCAAGCTCTATCAGCTTTTTATTCAATTCCTCGTTTTTCTTTGACAGTTCACCTGATCTGGCTTCTGAAAGTATTTTTTCGTTTTGAATATTGGTAAGTTTTGTTGCAAGATAACTTTTTTCCTGTTCCAGTTCGGCTATTTTATGGCGTAATTCTTCTTCTTTGATTTTGTTTTCAATTTTAAATGAAGCCGGTACTGCCGGGGAATCCTGTTTTCTCGTAGTATCCAGCCCTGCCGGGATAACAGTTTCGGAATATGTTTTAGGCTGTGTGTCTATATTGGAAGATATTTTTTTAGAAATCTCCCTGGATTTTTCCTTTATTCTTGCTATTTTGTCTTTTAGTTGTTCTATGTTTTTGTCCACAATATACTCCAATTATGGGATTTTAAGTACCTGGCCCGGTAAAACCTGGCCTCTTTCAATTTTACTCTTATTTGCTTCGTAAATAATTTTCCATTTTGATGAATCATTATAATATTTCTGTGCTATGGAAAGCAGGGATTCTCCTTCTTTTACCGTGTGAGTCTTTGCGGCAGGTTCTTTAGGGGTCTGTGGCTGCACTTTGGGTATTACTTCCTGCAGCGGCTCATCGTAAATAACTTTTTGAGGCACCGGAGCCTGCAGCTCCTGCTCTTTCTGTATTTTCTGATTTTTCAATTTTCCCTGCATTTCAAGAATCTGTTTTTCAATCTTCCTGCTATTTTCTATATCCCGAGGGGTCTGCTGTGCTGCCGGCATTCTTTGGGACTCTGCAAATTTTGCATCAAGTTCCGATATTTTATTTTCAAGCTCTTTTACCTGGCCTTCATACTTCTTTATCAGCTGGGCTTTTTCAGCTTTGAAATTCTGCTGGCCTTCCATTTCTTCTTCAGAGAGCCTGGCAAACCGGTAAGTCAAACTTATGCGCTGTGTTCCTCCGGTCTGCTTCATTCCGCTTACAGGGAAATTTAATGAATAATCAAACGTTGCCTGTACAATTTTTAAACCTATACCCACAGAAATTCCCGAATACTGGCTGGAACCGAACCCGTAGCCAAGCCTGGCGGCTAATTTCCCCTTCATTAATAATTTCTCTATGCCTGAAGTGATTTTATAATCCTTATCCGTCTGACTGAGACCTAAACCCAGGCTTATGTCTCCTAAAGGATAGTTGCTCCTGTAACTTAACCCAAAATTAAATGTTACGGGAAGCATTTCTTTTTCCACCAGGCCAAAATCCGGCTGGTTTAGATTTATTATGGACATTCCGAAAAAATAGTCCGGATAAAAGGCCCACAGTAAACCGGGGTCAATACCAAAGGCAGCCTTTGATACTGTATTGCCGTTATTGAATACTTCATCCGTCAAAGTATATTCATCCATAGTATAGGCCTGCTGCATCTGCCTGAAAGTAACACCCAGTCCCAGAGAATCGCTGATTTTTCTGCTATAGGCAAATGACATTGTGTTTTCAGAATAATATCCGTCAAGCGAAAATTTCTGGACCGCAAAACCATAAGCTGCTTTTTCCACCGGATAAACTCCGCCTAAATAACCGTCAGTAAGATTTGAGTTATCAGTCAAATTCATCCAAAGTTGGCCGAACTGCGTACTTATTTCCGGGTAGCGCGCAAAACATAAACCGCCGGGGTTATAATAAACCCCAAAAGCATCATCAGAAAATGCCGTATAACAATTACCCAAAGCAACAGGCCGGGCACCAATGCCTGTATAATTAAAATCAGCCGTGACGTTTCCTGTAAACAGACAGTATATAACAAAAATCATAGAAACAGCGGTTATCCGCTTTTTTACGGCTTTTTGTTTTTCTAATCCTGCAATAATTTTTATGGCTTTAATTTTGTTCATATTATCTTGCAATAATTACAGTTCCAGAATAAAGCCTTGAACCGGCTTTTATTTGGTATAAGTATACGCCTTTTTTTGAATATTCGCCGGTTGCCTGCCTGCCGTCCCATTCAAGATATTCACCCTGATTATCATGCTGGTGCATCCTTGCCACAAAAGCTCCTGTTAAATCAAATATTTCTGCGGAGACCTGTTCTCCGGTATTATTTACGTACCTTATTTTAAAGGTTTCTGTTACAGCTGAACCCCTTGAGTTCGGCGTTATTATTTTTCTGGGCTCAACACTGTAGGAAAAATCCGAATCTATAATACTCATCAATTTATATTTTCCTGAATAAATGGCATTTACATAGATCTTAGTGCCTGCATCATCTGTTTCGCCGCCAATATTTATATATTCAATTCCGTTATGCCAATAAATTGCATATTTACTGTTATAGCTTTGGACTGTCTTGCGTGAAGAAGCGTCAGCAGTAATGACAAAATTCAGTGTTATAGTTTCGGTGAATTTATAATTTTCTATTGTCTCTCCGGTGTCGGTTCTTGTAACTTTAATTTCATAAATATTATTAGTTTTTGTAATTGTAGGCAGAGTGTTTCTGCTTTTCATTGTATTCATCATACTGTTAGAAAGTTCCAGATAAGCATCCTTATTTTCTGTGGTAGATATGGTTTTATTCTGTGCTTCTGAAGATACTATAGGCGAATCAGAACCTTCTATACCCGTCACACTGACTGATCGTATAAAGTAATAATAAACCGAGTTATTAACCGTTGTATCCATATAATAATTATCTTTAGTAAATGCAAATAAAACATAACCTTCTAACGGATTAATTGAACGATAGACATTGTATCCCGCCAGATCATCGGCAATGCTATCGTCGGTATACTGTGTCATTGCCGGCCAGGCCAAGACCAAACTAAGGCCGTCTTCATTAAGAACAGTGCTTGTGAAATACTCCGGAGTTTTAAGTATTTTTAAATTTGCGACAAAAAAACTATAAAAGGGAGACACAGTACTGCTTCCCTGCATATCATAGGCAGCTACTTTCCAGTAAAAAGTTGTATTTTGAAGCAATCTGGAAACTTCCGGCAAGGTAAAGGTGTTGGTTGTAAGATTGATAATAATATTCTGCGTTGTAAAAACAGGGGTAGTGGCATAATAAATATTGTAATAAGCTATGCGGTCACCCTTGGGTTCGTCGGGGTCTGTCGGTTTTTCCCACAAAAAAACAGGAGTTCTGGTATTAATTACTGAACCGTCCGCGGGCTCGGTAAGTCCAAAATTACCCGGGGCATCGTTTACTGAACTGACAAAAATATAGAATATCTGATTTGATGTTGTAGAATGGTTTGCTGAATCTGTAGCTATAATTCTCCACCAGTAAGTTGCATTTTCCTGTAAATCCACATCAATTGTATAAGTAGTGATAGTTATGCCTGTACGCGTAATCAAATCCAGCTGGTTTGCCAGATTTCCGCACTCAAGTTTATAAACCGTAGTATCCCACCACTCTGTTTTGTCTGCCCGGTTCCATACAAAAGACGGCCTTCTTGAAGATACCCAGCCCGTAGAAGACACCAGATTGAACGAATCCGGATATTCATCAACAGCATTTATAGTAATAGTCCAGGTACTATTGGAAGCTGTTGTAAGGCCGTTAGAATCTGTTGCTGTTACAAACCACTTATAAGTTATATTTTCCTGTAATGCCTGCGAAGGAATGAAAGATGCGGTTTTCAGACCTGTTGTTGCCTGCGTCACAAGAAAATTGCTGCTTGAATAATAAAGCGTGTAATAAGCTATATAATCTCCGGGATCATTTTCATAACTCTGGGTCCAGGAAAAAGTAGGAGTTGAAATATTTAATATTCCCGAAGATGCGGTCAGCTCAAAAGCTGTGGGTTGTTCCGCAACAGCATTTACAATAAATACCCCGGTTGAAAGCGAATGCTTTGATTCAAAAACATCTCTTGAAACCACCTTCCAGTAGTAAGTTGTATTTTCAGATAAATTAGAAGCAACTGTATAAGAGTTTAAATTAGTAATTGTAAAAACATTTGACGAAGAAAAATTTGAAAATGTGGAATAACTCAAAGTATAAACTATTATTTCGTTGTCAATATCCACGCTTGGCTGCCAGGTAAGAACAGGCCTGTTTGATGTAATTACAGAATTACCAGTTGCATAAATAAGGTCAAAATCACCGGGGGCTCTGTTGGAAGTAAAAAATACTCCTGTGGTGTTTGAAACGCTGAACAAACCTGTAGAATCATAGGCCCTGACATTCCAATAGTAGGTGGTTCTTAGAGTTAAAGTATTAAGAGCTGTAAAAGTATAGGAACTGACAGGAATATTTCCGGTCCAGGTAGTAATACCTGATTCAAAATTAAGGCTGGTTGAATAATAAAGTCTATAATAGGAAATATCGTCGTAAGGGTCTGTTTCTACTGCATTATTCCAGTCAAACCTCGGCAGCAAATTTCTCACCGAGCCTGTAGGAGTAATGATTGTAAAACTTTGTGGGGCATTCTGTGCAATTATAAATACTCCGGTTGAAGCAGAAACCCTGCAATTTCCCGCTGCATCATAAGCACCCACGTTCCAATAATAATTAACCCCGGGGCTGAAAGGATAATTTACAGTTACAGAACTGTTGTAAAGAAATGGCGTCCAGGTGGTTAGCGCTACGCTGAAATTCGGGTCCTGTGAAAAATATAAAGCATAGTGATGCACTTGGTCAAAAGGGTCCGGGTCAATAGTGTCTGCCCAGTCAAAAACCATCTCTGAGGTAACCGCAGGATTTGTACTGCCTATGGGGCTGTATAAAGAAAATGCATTTGGTGGTTCATTTTCTGAATTAATCACAAAATATCTTGTGATGCTTTTTGTTGATTCTTGGATAAAGTATGGTGGAGCCGAATACAGCTGGCTTAAGGTTTGGGCATTATCATAAGCTGCCACGCACCAATAGTAAGTTGCATTTTCTACCAAAACAGGTGTTCTGGTAGAGGTTTCCACGCCACAGGACAGCTCAGACTGGCCCGCTAAAGTCTGGGTTGAACTGAAATTCTGTGTCCAGGAAGAATAAAACAATTTGTATTCATAGATACTGTCGCCCGGATCCGGATCTATTGATGCATTCCAGGTAAAAAGAGGCGTTCTTGTATTATTAACTACTGTTGAAGATGCCGGTGTAAGCAGTAAAAAATTGCCCGGTACGCTATTTACACAGTTTACTATTACGCTCCATACAGATGAACTGGTGGATTTTACCGCATAATTAAACGGATTGCCGGAATCTCTGGCTACTACAAACCAATAATACGTGGTATTGTCCTGTAAAGAATGGGTAATGGTATACGAAGAAGCCGTAATACCCGTTATACCGGTAGTTATGTTAGTTTCAAAATTCTGGCTTATGGAATAGTACAACCTGTATTCTGCTACGAAATCTGCCGGGCCGTCCGGGTCAGTTGTAGCATTCCAACGAAACCTTAATTTTTCATTATATGGGGAATAATCTTTAAAATTTGCGATGCCTGAGGAAGCATACAGGTTAAAATTATTAGGGGCGTCATTAACTGTGTTTACCGTCAGCCAGTGCCAAGCACTGTTTAAGGTACTAAAACCACAACCACTTTCTGTATCATACGTATAAACCACCATCCAGTAAGTTGCATTTTCACTTAGTCTGGAAGTTACCGTAGATATGTTTATAATTCCATTAAATGTAACGGTGCTCCTTCCTATAGTAGTTTGTGAGGTGTAATAAGTTGAAAAATATACGGTATAAGACGATATGGAATCACCAAATGAAGAATCATAGTTTCCTAAGTTTCCTCCTGCGTCTGCACCGGACCACCTGATTGTATGGCTGCTTACGCTGATATATCTTTGAAGATTAGTAATATCTAAAGATGCCGGGTTAGGCAAAGAATTAAAAACCAGTGATTTTGGAGAACTGGAACTTATGACTGACCAGGCGCCGGTTTCATCAGCAGATTTAATTGAAAAATAGTAGGTAACCCCGTTAGTTAAACCTGTAACGGTAAAAGTTTCAAAGTTGCCCGGCTGTGTTATGGAACTGCTTATAACTAAAAATACCGTAGCACTGTTATAAAGCACTTCGGAAGTTATCTGAAATGTAGCGTATTTGATTTCGTAGGAAATGGTTGATATACCGGTATTGTAGGGTACGGAGTTATTGTCTTCGCAGGGAGCAATCCACCTCAGCTTAACATGTTTAAACCCGTTATCAAAGGTATCAATTCTGGTTATGGCCGTTGGCGGTGATATGTCTGTCTGAATCCAGGCAGTAGCCTGATTTGACAGCGGTGAAAAACAGTCCGGATTTTCATCTTTGGTCCAAACTCTGAAGTAATAGGTTGTCCCGGGAATGAGGGTTGCTATGGTTTTTAATTGTTTATTACCGGGAATTATTGAAGATGTGGAAACTGTCAGCTGGGCGCTTAGAGGGGCCCAGGCTTCGTCAGGGTTTGTGGAACTCTGAATTAAAAAATCTGAACCTGAACCCAAAGTGTTTAAGTAACCGTCATCTCCGGGAGCTGACCAGGAAAGATTTACTTTGCCTTCATCAAACCCGGTAATGTCCGCATAAAGGTCTGTAATAGGCCCCGGCGGGAGTATTTGCGCAAATGTACTGTTAAGCGTATTTGCTTCTGCTACATCAATGATTGAATTCCATATACCATAATTGCTAAGAGAATCACAACCTTTTACAGCAAAATAGTATGTAACGCCTGGAGTAAGCCCGGTTACAACCTGCTCTTCTTGTGAGTTACCTGCAGCAAAAGCTGACCATCCGTGAAAATAGTCTGGGGTACCATCAAATTGAACGCTTAATATCTGGTATGTGGCAAATTTTAATGAATAATTTTCTACGGTGCCGGTTAAATCATCTTCTCCCGGGGCAGTCCACTTTAAGGTAACAGCGCCCTCCTGAGTATCGTGGGGCAGTGCTGTTAAGTTTGAAATGGCCGCAGGTGGCACAGCCGTATCAGCAAAAACGCTTGCCCTAAAAGCGGCAATTATAATAATCCAAAATAGTTTCTTAAATATTTTATTCATTATTTTGCTTTTTAACAGACTCTTTACTATTTACTCTTTACTCTTCACTATTTACTCTTCACTATTCACTATTTACTCTTCACGGCCTTTACTCCACCGGCTCCAGCATTTCTTTAGGATATTTGAATATTTTTGATTCCTTCTCTGATGCCAGCCAGAGGTAATCCTCATCTCCGGAAATGCTGGAAAATTTATATCCTTCATAATCCGGAGGAATGAATACATTTTTAACTTTCAAATCAAAATCATCTATGGTACAGCAGAATATTTTATTTGCCCCTGCATCAGCTATCCATATATATTTTTCATCAGCATGTAGTCCTATGGGGTTTGACTGGGGAAGTTTATATTCTTTTAATACAGTAAGTTTTTCGTCAATTTTGTGAATATATAATTTATCCGTCGCATTATCTATGGTTATTATGTATTTGCCGTTATAGGCAATGCCGGTAGGATTTGAGCCGGGAGTTACAATCTGATCGCTTACAGAAAGTCTTTTATCCAGGTTGTGTTTTCTTATGACTTTATTCCATGAATCCAGGGTCCACAAAGAACCATCTGCCACCACCAGTCCTGAAATCCTTATTCCCGGGAAGGAATAGACGCGTTCAATACTTAACTCGCTGTTTAATTTATGCTTGTATATGTTTTGGGTCTGCCAATCTGAAGTCCATAAAGTGTTTTTTGAAAGAGAGATACCGGAAATATTCAGGTATGGTATTGTAAATATTACAGGAGAAACATAACGGGTAAGCGGGAACCTGTCTTTTGTCGCAATGCCGGAAATTGACAATATGGCAAGAGTCATAACAACAGTTAAAACTGCGCGGTAAAACCTGCCGGTTCTTTCTACCTTGGAAATATCCAGCTGTTTCTCCCACAATTCACTTTTGGCCAGGCTTTGCCATAATAAATTTTTTATCTGTGCCTGGGCTGATTCTTTGTTTACTATGTCGGCTGCAGGCAGGCAAAGGCTGTAACCGTTATTCTGCAAATAGCGGATATTTGCTTTGTTTGATTTTATATTTTTTCCAAAATCTCCGTAAGAAATAAAGGGAACAAATGAGAAGTCAGCCATGATTTTTCTGACCTCTGCAGTTGCTGCATTTTTTGAATTTATAAATATCAGCTGGGGTTTTGATAAAACCATATCCTTCAACATATCGCGCGCCTTTAAGAATTTCTTTACCTGGCTGTCTTCAAGGCCCGAAATTATTTCCTCAATATGTTTTGAATAATTTTTATCGTCAAGTAAAAACATCATGTTCATGCTTACTGCCTCCATTACTGCTTAATATACCTTTATGTACAACATAATGAATGTTTTATTATCTGTCTTACCGAACACCGCTTTCCATCCATGAGAATAAATAAGGTATTTTAGCCTTACCAAATCTTCGGTGTTTTCCAGTTTATCAGGCGTAAGTATTTTAAACTCAATTTCCTTGTTTGCCTGGTTGTATTTCACAAAATAAGACGCATTTTCACAGTGTTTTTTCAGGGCGCTTATTATTCTAAGCTGGTCAGCTTTCATTTTCAAACCCGCAGGGAACATAGACACATCAACATCTTCGCTTATTCTTGCTATGAATTTTTCAGGGGATATTTCCTGCAGGCTCATCTCTTCCTGCCCGGAAAGAGAAACAAGCTTATCAAGCTGCACGGAAACATCAGCAACTACACCTTCCAGCAGATTTATCTGTTTTTTTAAAACTGCATTTTTCCCGATAAAACTTGCCTTAAGCCTTCTGGTGCAATAGTTTGCTATGCCCAGAATGGTACCCAAGGAGGGTTTGATTTTTCCTGAAAAATATTTTACTGTTATCCTGAAATACTCCTTTAAGTCAGTTTCTCTCAGGTTTAATTCGGAAACTTTGTTTTCATACTCTGCTTTCAGCTTTGCCAGCTCTGCTTCTTTAAGGTTTTTTTCACCTAAGGTTTTTGTCACGGAATCTTTTTGTCCGGCAATTTCTTCAGACTGCTTCTGAATAATCCCTTCAATTTCTTTTATATCGCCGGCTATAGCTTCTATGCTCTCAATTATTGAATTTTGTGAATCGGCCAGCTCAAGAACTTCTTCGTCATGAGTTTTCTTTATGGCATCAATTTTTACTGCCTCATTTTCTTTTAACTGCCTCAATTCTTCGTGCAGCACGTTGTTTTCTTTTTCCAGTTCCTTTATTTTCTGGCCATAAGAGGACCTTTCGCGTTCAAGATGAAAATCGCTTTCCTGGGATTTCAATTTATCCTGAAAAAGAGCAACTTCCTTTTGAAGGACAGATTCCAGTTCATGAATTTTTTTTGTTAAAGCTTCAATCTCTGAATTAGCCTTAGACAACCTGGTTTCAGTGATTTTTTTGTCTTTTTCCTTGTCCTCAGTCATTTTTGTCCAGAGAACCTTTTCATCATCCAGGCGTTTTTTCCAGTAATCAGCGGCAGACGGGCTGACTATGTGGCGTAAAATCTCGTCCGTTTCATCGGTACTGAATTCGTTTTCAATTTTTTGAAGTTCTTCTTCCAGTTCATTAAATTCACTCATTCTTACCTCCCGGCCTAATAATATTTTATTTTCATGGAATTATCATAGTCTGTCCCGGTCTAAGGGAACCCTTATCAATTTTGTCTTCATTTATTTTGTATATATCTATCCATCTATCGCTATTGCCGTAGTAATCCTGTGCAAGGGATTTCAATGTATCTCCCGGCTTTACTTTATGATATCTCATATAATTTCCTGGTGATGTTTTTGGTTTGGTTGCCTGCCCTGTTTCTTCTTTTTGTTTTATCCCGTTTTCTGTTGATAACGCCGCAGGAATCCCGCCGGCCGGTGCAGCGGGAACAATAACAGCAGGTGCAGTATCTGTCATAGATTCTCCATTCTGCTGAGATTGCTCAACTTCTCTTCGTATTTCTTCCGGTATCTCGTCTTCAGGTACACTTAGCAGCTGAACCTGAGATTCATTTATTTTCTGATTTACATTATCACTTTGATTTTGCAAAGAACCCTTTATTTCCCTGCTGTCTTTTATTTTCTGCTGTAAATTCTGTGTTGTTGCCGGAACTTCTACAGATGTTACTCCCGAAGGAAGAACAACAGGCACAGTTACAGGAACAACTAATGGGACAGAAGGCAGAACTCCTCCTGTTTCAACCTGCAGTTTTTTCTTTGAATCCGGGAGGTTTTCTGAAGAATTTTCTAAATTAACTCCCGGTATTTTTTCCTGCAATCCCGGAAGGAGTATTTCTTTTACCTGAGTTGTGGATTTTTCGTTGTTATATTCTGCAGGCGAAACAGAGGATACTAAAACTGCGCCCTTTTCATTTTTTGTCTGGGTTGAAAAAACAATTTCACTATACTCCTGAACCGGCAGTGAAACCGGCACAGAAGAATCTTTGGCAGTTTCAAAATATTCCCTTAAAAAAGGATTGGTTTGAGCTGTAATAGGAGGGGTGTACTGGTAAGAATAAACATAGAAATTCTGAACGGTGCCGGTACTTGCCGGAGCAGGAACATTATAGGTGCCACTTTCAGAATCAAGAATCATCGCTACCGGGCCGTAGAGTACCTGTGAACTAAACATACCTTCAGGGTAAGCCCCTTTTACATATGTTTTCCCGGATAAAGTATATTTTGAAGAAGTTGACGGAGACTCAGGCATATTTCCTCTCTGCAAAGAATTTTCCCGGGCAGCTAAAGGCTCTTCAAAATCATCTTGTTCAAACCTTGATGTTTTCCTCTTTAAATTACTCTTTATTTTACCAAATTTACAGACAAAAGAGAAGTGATGGCTCCCCGAAATATCTTCGATACCGCTTATCGGAAAAACCCAGGCATAATCTATGGCTATAGGCGCAATATTCACGCCAAAACCGGCAGTAACACTTTTTGACTGATTATTGATTCCCCATACAAGTCCTCCCCTGAATGCAAGGAAAAAATTGTTGGCTGCTCTTTCCAGGAAAAACTTTTCAATTCCTATATTTGCGGACATGTTTGATTTTGATTCAGTTCCTTCAAGGCTGCTGCCGAATTTGTAAGTTTCGTTAACTAAATCCAGGCACATGTTAGAGCTATATTCACTGTATTTCACACCGAACCGTACCAATCCGGGAAGTTTTGATTTGTTTTCTTCATCCAGGTAGGTACTGGATTGAAAAATGTTTCCTAACTTCAATCCTACGGAAAGATAATCGAACGGCATATAGGCTAACCCGAAATCCATATCCATAGTTCCTGCACCAACACCTTTTGTAAAAAGGGTATCCTGGGCATAATACTGGTTTCCCACTATCATATATTTCTGGCTCATAAGCTTCAGTTCAAAACCAAAACTTAAAGGATCCAGAATTCTATAACCAGCTGAAAACCTTATTATATCTTCTGAATAGGTTTCTGCCAAAGACAGGCTGTCATATGCAAATCCAAACCCGAAATAATCTTTTGTTATCGGCACCGCAAAAGCAAAACATCCTTTTCCTAAACTACTTTTATCATCAAGCCCCTGATAAAGGCTGGAAAACTCACCAACCAGCTGAGTATTGTATATAAAACCTAATCCTGCAGGATTATAGTAAAGAGAATACACAGATCCGGTATATGCCGTAAAACAGCCTGCCATAGCAAGCGGCTGTGCGCCAGTGCCCGTTTCTTCAAAAGAAGCATTAATAACAGGATTCAGGCAAAAACAGGCAATACCTGCAATAAATCCGGCAATTTTTATTTTATTCATAAATTTTATTTTGTTAAGCTTATCCATATTTTTTTACTTTGCGACAACAATAGTACCGTTAATAATTTTGTTTTCGGAATTCGGACCCGAAATTGTAAGCTGGTAAATATATATACCTGAAGTTACGGTGTAGCCATTTTGTGTTTTGCAGTCCCAACTGACAGCCATTTCATTAGTATTATTAGCCATATCTGCAATATACATTCCGTTTATATTCATAATTTTACCCGTAATACTTTTATTTTGCGGATTAGAATAATATATTTTCAATTCATCATTTACATTATCATTATTGGGAGTAAAAACTTTTGCTTTTAACGGCCAGTTAAGCAATTCAAATTCAGTTGACCTTTCCACCAGCTGGAATCTGAATTCTGTTAAATGATAAGTTTTTATTTTTACAACTTTATTCAAGGTATCTACGGTACAAGCCAGGTACTGCCAGGAAACTCCGTCATGATAAGCCACTCCAAGCATTGACGGGTCAGCCACGTCAATATTCCTGTAACTGAATTGAATATAAAGAGGCTGGCTGAATGTTTTACGGCTGACACCGCTCTTATCTATTTTCATATCATAAGCTCTTAAAACAGTGCTGTTCTCGTAAGAATTTATCCTGGAAATAGCTACATGGATGTCATTATTTGAATTCAATTCGTCATATATTTCACCCGGAATATTAAGACTTACCTCATCGCTTAAATCGCTGAAAACCCTGTAGCTCACAGCTTCCGAAGGATTAATATAAAGGATCGCAGAGAAAGCACTTTCAATTTTAAATGAATTTACTGAACGCACCATGTAAAAATATTCAAGACTACTTAAGGTCGTATCTGCGTAGGTAATTACGCTCGTATCCAAAGTAGCAACCAGTTCAGGATTTTCTTTAAGGCCGTTTAAGGTTCTGGATTTATACAGACGATATTCCTGCAAATTACTGCAAACAGAGCCATCTGAATTATAAAACACAGCTTCCCAGGAAACGGTACACTTGCTGCCGCTATCTGAAACTACTCCTCTTAATTCAGCGGGTGCTGCCGGCTGGGTTGTAGGAGTATAAAATGTATATACGCTTGATAGTGTATACAGGCTTGAAGGATCCTGTGTTCCATAAGCCTTTACCCTCCAATAATAAGTACATTGGCCTATCAAGCTTGTACTTAAAGAATAATTTGATGACGATAAACCAGCAGACGAATAATAAAATGAAAAATCATTCATTGTTGAATAATTTATTTCATATCTCACCGTATCTAACGGGTCCGGATCACTGGCATTTTGCCAGTCAAAATTTCCCACGCTTACAAAAGCCCGGTCCATTGGCGCCATAAGACTGAAAGCAGACGGCGCTTCGCTTTGAAAATTCACATAAAACGTAAAAGAACTGTTTGATACGGTTGTGTTCTGCCACAGATCTTTTGCCTGCACATACCATAAATATTTGGCATTTTCTGTTAATAAGGCAGGATCCATGTTAAATACCGGTTCTGTAAAACTGCCGGTTGTGGTATAAACCGTGCTTAAAGAATATCTGTAGTAGTAACTTATTATTTCTGATTCCGGGTCATAAGTACCCTGCCATCTGAAGCTGAGAGCTGTTGAAGTAAGCACTGAAAAGTCTGCCGGCGAAGATAAACTAAAAGCCGCGGGATACTGGTTTAAAACATACAATTTGAAATAGGATTCGTTGCAATAACTGCTGCCGGAAGAAGAGACTGCTCTTACTCTCCAGAAATAGGTAGTATCATTTAACAGTGCTGTTGTTAAAGTAAAACTTGACGAAGTTAAACCTGCTGAAGAATTTAAAACTGAAAAATCAGGAAAAATCGAATATTGGAATTCATAGCTTACTGAAACATTATCTGTTGTATCCGGATCAGGCATGTCTGACCAGTCAAAAGACGGCCTTAAATTTATTGCTGTTGATTCATTAGCTGGAGTTAAAAGGTCAAAGCCCGTACCGGTTATAAACCTAAAGGTATTTACTGAGTTTGTATAACCGCTTGTTGACTGGGCAATTACTTTCCAATAATAAGTTGCAGAATTTATAAGTGCAGAACTTGTAGTATAGCTTGAAAAAGTTAACCCTGAAGCAGAATCATAAACCCTGAAAAGAATGTCAGTAGAGTAATGTATTTCATAGGTCACGTAAATACCGTCAGCAGGGGCCGGGTCAGGAAGGTCATTCCAGTCAAAATTAACCTTCAAATAGTTCTGATTTGATCCATCAGTAGGTGCAGAAAGAGTAAAACTGCTGACAGTATAAAAATATCCTGTTGTGCTTGACCATAAAGCACCGGTAGCGACTATAGCTCTAACTTTCCAGTAATATGTAGCGCTGTTTATTAGAGGTGATTCTATGGTATAAGTGGAAACGCTAAGACCTGTAGTTGAGGTGTAAATATTAAAGGATGCAACAGTGGTATAGAACAAGTCATACGTAACGGTATTGCTGTCTGTCGGATCCGGGTCTGCCAGCTGGTTCCAGACAAAATATGTTTTAAGGAAATTCCTTACTGACGCATCCTCGGGATAAGCCAGCGGAAAACTTGTTGTTGTATAAAAATATTTCGTAGTTGACCATAAAAATCCGCTGTTAGCTGAGACTGCTCTAACTTTCCAGTAATAAGTTGCATTGCCTATCAAAGTACTCTGTGTCGAAAAGCTTGATACCGTTAAACCGGCCGAAGAAGTATAAACCGTAAATAAGGATGTTGTGGAATACCATATTTCATAACTTGCTACATAATCGCCTACATCGGGATCTGTTGCATTATCCCAGTCAAAATAAGTTTTAAGTATATTCTGGTTAGTTCCGTCCGGAGAATTCAAATTAAAAGTGTTTGGATTTTCCATGCTTGAATCTACCCAAAAATAATTTGTTGCTGTAGTAACCAGCCCTCCCTGGTTGTCAATTACATCAACTTTCCAGGCATACTGGGCATTTTCAGTTAAATCCGATACCGGAATAAAACCCGGTGTTACCAGAGCCGCGCTTGTGAATGCCGTGGCAAAATTATTTGTTGATAAATATATTTTATAAGTAAAACTGCTGCCTGGGTCAGGGTCTGATGAAGCTGTCCAAATAAAAACAGGGCGCACAGACGTTGTGGAAATCATATTATTCGGGCTCAAAAATGTAACTGAGCTTGGCAGCACATTTACCGCATCTACTACAAAAGATGTTGAATCTGTAAACAATAGTCCTCCTGTAAAGGAGTGAGCTACAACAAGCCAATTATACGAAGCATTTTCCACCAGCGGTTCGGATACATATTGTGAAACATAAACGTTTGAAGAAAAATATTCACTACCACTGGTAAGCTCTGCACTGTATGAAGACAAATGTATTTCATAAAATGTTATAAAGTCTCCCGGGTCCGGGTCTGTGGTATCATCCCAGTTTATTGTAGGAGTGGAAAAACACACAACTTCACCATTAATAGGATAGGTGAGGTTAAAAGGCAACGGGTCTTCGTTTGGCGATAAATTTATGCAGACAGTCCTTGAGGTTGTGCTTTGAGAATATGTCACATTAAGCCCCAGGGAATTTGTATCGTGAGTAACTACATACCAGTAATAAGTGGTGTTTTCCATGACCGTTAAAGTTAGATTTGCCGTAGAAACCTTTCCGGTATTGCTGGTAATTTCTGTTGTAAAATCCAGGGAACTTGAAAGATGCACCACATAATAAATATTGTCCCCCGGGTCTGACTCAACTGCATCGTTCCAGTCAAAATTTCTGGGAAAAGATGTTATGGTGGCGCCATTGGTAGGTGAAATAAGGGTTACCGATGTTGGTGCAGAGTTTGTTGAATTTACAATTAACCTCTGGTAGGGTGCAAAAAGCTGGCCTTCTTCACCCTCTGAATCATAGGCAAAAACCTTCCAGTAATAGGTGGTATTATCAGCTAACGGTGGTGATACGCTCCAGGAATTTGTTATTATGCCGGTCTTTATTATACTGGCCCAGGATACACCGGAAAAATCAGTTGCTGTATTTATGTATACCGTATAAGATGCTATGTAATCACCCTGTGTAGAATCCGGATTACCGGGAGAAGCATTGTTCCAGTAAATAGTAGGCGTTGAAACGTTGACGTGAGCACCGTTTGAAGGCTGGTAGCCTCCGGCACCGGTTGGCGCGGTATTCTGCGGCTGAGCCTGAGGTTCCGGCGAAGTGCTGTCCATTCCGGACCAGTCGGCATAATCTGAAAAATTATATGTTGATGAGCGCACTGCAAAAAAGTAAGTCATTCCATTTGTCAGGCCTGTAACAACAATACTTTCAAGAAAGCCGGCATTGGTTGTTGTGGGCAGTACAATTCTGTAAGGATGCTGGGAACTGCTGGAATTACCGTTCCAATCGGCTGCACTTACAAGCACGCGGTATGACGATACTCTCACTTCGTATATAACAGGTGCCGCTGTAGAGGCTGTATCGTAGGGCGCGGACCAGCTAAGCGCAACCCTGCTAAACCCGGCTGTTACACTTAGGTTTGTAACCGCATCCGGTGCACTGTATATCACTGGTGTGAGCAGAAATATTTGCAGTCCTAAAAACACAAATATTATTTTGAATTTATTTCCCATTAATTACCTTAACCTTTCATTCCTTTCTAAATTATTCTATTTCTTTTCATTTTCTACAATCGGTTTATTAAGCCAGTTCCAGAAACGGTCAAACAGGCTTTCTTCTTCGTCTTCATAATACTCCTGCGCGGCTTCTTGGGGCTGGCCCTCTGCTGCTGTTTCCAAACCGGAGATTTCCCGGGAGGGCTCACTTTCCGGGACACCGTCTATTTTTCCCTGAAGCATTTCCAGTTCTTTTTCCCTTGACTGCAGTTTTTCTTCTATTATTTTGTACTCATCAATGAATCTTGAATGAAAATCTTTCCAGGTAAAATCAAGCTTCTCAATAATTTTTTCTGTTTCCATTTCCTTTTTTAAGAATTTATCTTTCCACTGGTTGTTTAACTTATCAATTTCCGTCTTGTACGCCGTTGTTATTTCGTTGGCTTTAGATTCTGCAGCCACCACTTTTTCATTGACAAAATTAAGTTTACTTTCCCAGTTTTTGTTAAGTTTTTCAATTTCTTTATTGAAATTGTCCTGTTCCTGGATGTACCTTTCTCTGAAAATCTTCAGGTCGGCTTCGCGTTTTTTAAGTTTTTCGTCTTTTTCCAGAATCTGCTGTTCAATGGTATTCTTTATCCGCATTATGTTTTCTATTTCCTGTTTGTTTCTTGCTTCAAGCTCAGTGTTCTGGTCTGCGGCTTTTTTCTGAACATCCTGGATACTGCTTTCCAACAGGTGTTTTTCTTTTGTAATCTTTGTAATTTCCTGGTCCTGCTGTGAAATTATCATATTAAACCTGCTTCTCTGATAATTCATGTCCTGTTCCAGTTTTGTACTGCGTTCACGGTATTCAGCAGTAACTTTGTCCTGTTCAAAAGACATCTCATGAACTTTCTTATCTTTGTCTGACAATTGTTTCTGGAGTTCCTCATTAGACTGGCCCATGTACTCCAGCCTTCTTTTAAACTCTCTTTCCTGCGCTTCAACTTTCTTGAGGACTTCATTATCAATATCTTTCAGTTTTTCCTTGATTTCTGCAATAGTGAAATTCTTTGATTCCACTACTTCCTGCAGTTTTGATATCTCAACTTTTAACTGCTCTGCTTCTTTCATTTTACTGTGCAGTTTATTTTCAATTTCCCTCAGTTTCAAGTCCTGAGCGTCTATCTTGGATTTTAGTTCGCTCTCTTTGGTCACAAGGACCAGTATTTTTTCCTGAGCTTTGTCTTTTTCGCTTGAAAGAGTGCTTAAAGACCTTTTATGTTCCTCTATCTGGTTTTCCAGAGAATACTTTTCAGCGGAAAAATTGGATTTCAACATCTCCAGCTGTTTGTTGAGTGAATCTTTTTCGCTTTTTAATGAGGTTATCAAAACATCATTCTGACCGAGCCGTTCTTCAAGTATGAAAGCTTTCGCGCTGTGATCTGTTTTAATAATATCAATCTGTTCAAACAGTTTGTCTTTTTCTTTCTTAAGAGCAGCAATTATTGCCTCATCCTGCAGATGACTGCTTTCCAGGCCGGCTTTAACAGCTTTCAGGTTTTCAAGCTGTGTTTCATTCTGTTTAAGCTGGGCTTCAAGCGCTGATTTATCAGAAGCATAATTCAGCCTCAGTTCTTCAATCTTGGCTGACAGCTGATCTTTCTGATTCTGTAAACCGTTTAATTGTGTCAAATTCTGTTTCAGCTGGTTTTCTAATATTGTTTTTTCTGAAACAAAACCTTCTTTTAATGAATTTATCTGTTCAAGTAAACGTGTTTTTTCTTTTTCGTGCCCGCTTATTACCGTTTCATGCTGTTTCAGCTGATTTTCAAAACTTTTCTTTTCCGTAACCAAATCGATTTTCAGGCCGGTTATTTCCCTGTACAAATTTTCCTTTTCTGATTTCAGGGAAACTATCATTGAATCGCTTTGTTTCAGCTGGTTTTCATAAACATTTTTTTCTGAAGCAAAGCTGGCTCTGATAAGCTCCATCTGTTCAAGCAATTTATTCTTTTCTGATGTCAGGCTGTAAATAACCTTCTGGCTTTCATCCAGCTGATTATTTATTTTTGAATATCTTTCCTGATAATCCTTTATTTTCAAATCAAGCTCTTTCTCAAAATCTGCATGTCTTTGCAGTTCTACATCTTTTGTTTTTATTTTCTCGTCAGCCGCGGAATTAATAAATCTGATTTGTTCATTATGCTCGCGTATTTTTTCATCAAATGCCCTTTTTACGGAATTTATTTCCTGTTCCTTTATATCTATCTGATGCCTGAGCTCCGACTGCTCTTTTTTTGATTTGTCTATATCCTCTTTTAACTGTACTGCTTCCTTCTGAAGTTTTTCCTGCTCATTTTTTGATTTTGACAAATGTGAGCTTATCTGGGTTTTTAAAAGCAGATATTCTCTGTCTTTTTTATCTATTTCTTTTATCAGGGAATCTTTTTCCAGTTTGAACCTTTCAAATATCTTTGAATACTTTTCAAATTTGTCCTTACCCTGTAGAATTTCAGAATTTACCAGCGCTAACTCAGCCTTGAGTGAAATAACATCTTTTTCTTTGCTTGTCAGTTCATCTCTAATATCTCTGAGGCCTGCTTCAAGGCGCAGTTTTTCAGAAACTACAGCACCGCTTTTTCTTTCCCAGTTTCTGTTTAGCTCTTCTTCCTTGGCGGCATATTCGGTTCTAAGCTTTGTTGCTTCAGCTTCCCTATCCCTTATCATTGTTGAAAGAGACATTTTTTCATCCTGCCATCTTCTTTCAAGTTCGTGGATTCTGCCCTGAAAGTTCTGTTCAATTTCTTTTTCCTGGACATCACGCTGGTTCATCTGAGACCTTATAGTTGCAACCCAGGTTTCCCGTTCTTCAATAAGCCTTCTTTCCAGGTCCTTTATCTGCGCTTCAGCTTTTTCAATCTGTTCTGTAAGCTCATGCTCGCGCTTTTCACGGCGCAATTTGTCCTGTATGTCTTTTATGGATTCTTCAACTTTAATGGCCAAAGTTTCTTCTTCTTTTGAGCGCACTGTCTGCAGAAGAAGTTTTTCTCTTTCTTCCATAAGCTGTTTCTGCAGTTCATGTACCTGAGATTCGAACTGGTTTTTCAGCTGTTGATTTTCATTAGACTGCAGTTCAAGCTCTTTTGTTTTTGAGCCTGAATCAGCAGCTGCTTTTGGCACTCCCGGGATTGACGGAGGCATGCCCGGTTTTGGTATCCCTGTACTTCCCGGCATTCCAGGCCTTTGTAATCCAGGAATTGACGGCGGCACACCTGGTTTTGCAGGAATTTTTGGTTTTGCATTTTTCGGCAGCGGCGGCGGTGTAAACTTATTTTTCTCTTCCATTTTTACTTCCTCCTGTTTTATTATTTTCTGATTTCTTTTATAATTTCCCGAGCCCTTCTATTATTAGGGTCAAAACCCAGTACTTTTTCTGCATATTTAAGCGCTTCGTTGTTTATGCCGAGTTTTTTGTAGCATAACGCCAGGTACTCATATGCAAATAAATAATTTTCGTCTATCGACAATATTTCACCGAATTTCTTTATGGCATCGCCATAAGAACCGGAATCATAATATTTCTTTCCGTCAGCAAGAAGCTTTTCTGTGCTTTCTTTGTCTTTTACTATAGTTGAAGATTGAATATTTGCCTTTACCAGTTTTACTTTTTCTTTTATAGAATCCAGAGAGTATCTGGTCTGGGAAACTTCCAGCCCTAACTCCTTTTCTCTTATACCCACATCTTCCTTGAGCATTTCAATTAGCTTCTCTTTTGAAGCAAATATCTTCTTTATATTTTCAACTTCTTCTTTGGTCTTCTTTTCTATCTTTGAAAGATCGCCTTCAAACTCTTCTAAAATTGCTTTCTTTTTATTCAGCACATTCTCTTTTTGGTCCTGCCACGCTTTTTCTACAATCTCAATTTCCCTGCGCAAATCCTGTACTTGTGCCTTTAGCGCTTCGGCTTCTTTTTTCTTTGCTGGTATTTCGCTTTCGTAGAGTTCTTTGTTTCTATTTATCTCATTTTCCAGGTCAAGAATTGCTGCCTGCAATTCTTTCTGTCTTCTTAAATATTCTGACTCTATCCTTTGTTTTCTTGCGGAAACCCTGGTTCTGAGCATTTTTATCTCTTCTTCTTTTAGCCTTATTTTCGTAAACCAGCTGTCTCTTTCTCTTTCAAACCTATGCCGCATATCCGAAATTTTTTCCGTACAGCTCAGCTGGGCTTTTTTAACTTCGTAAGCAATCCGGTTCTGCTCAGATTCTGTTTCTGATATTTTAAGCGCTTTTGTAAGTTTAAGCTTATCGACTTGTACAAAGAGATTCTTATATGATTTTTCCCATTCAACTTTTTCATAACTTAACTTATCTTCTATGCTATGCAAGGTAAGGTCCAGCTCATTTCTTTTTTCCAGTAGTTCATTCTCAACATTTTTCCATTGATTTTGCAGTAATTCTGTTTCTTTTGCAAGGCGTAAATCCGACGTTTTATATTCGTCTTCTTTCTTAACAAGTATTTCTTCTGCTTCCTTTTGTTCTTTTGCAAGCTGAAGTTCAACTTTTCTTATTTCTTCCTGCAGCTGCTGTTTTTCGTTTTCAAATTCATATTTCTGTTTTTCGATATTTCCTTCTGCTTTTATTTTAAGAGCTTCAAAATTGTTCTGTATTTCATTTAGTTCGTTTTCTTTTTCCTGTACCTTTTGTTCCCATTCTTGCTTTGTGTTTCTATAAATATCCCGATCTTCTTCAAGGCTTTTCTGTAATTTATCAATTTCCTGATCCAAGGTTTGCTTCTGTTGTGTCTGGGAATCTACAAGTTTTCTATATTCGTCGCTGTGCCTTAACTGCAAATCACCCAGCTCATGGTCTTTCTGCCTTATTCTTTCCTGAATTTCATTAATTTCTGTTTCGTGCTTTAGCTTCAGGTTTGCCAGGCCCTGCTCTATTATCCCCTTTTCTTTTTCAACATCAAGCTGTAGTTGTTTTCTTTCTGACTGCCACATCTCTTGCTTAAGTGTTAGTTCATTCTGAAACTCATAGATGCCTTTTTCCTTCAGCCTTATTTGTTCCAGGGCATTCATTTCAAATCTTTTTGTCTTTTCCTGGGCCTCGGTTCTTTTCTGTTCCAGAGTTGATCTTTCTGTAGCATATGCCTGTGACTGTGCGGCTATTTTGTCGATAATAAGCTGTTTTTCGTTTTCCAATCCTTCTCTGACTGACTCGTATTCCCGTTCTTTCTTCTCAAGAGCTTCTGCCAGGTCTCTGCTTTCCGTATCAAATAGTTTATTTGTTTCCTGTATTTTCTGTTCTGCTCTTCTTTTATATTTTTCAATGGTTTGTTCAATCTTTTGTTTTTGTTTTTGTGTTTCCTGGTCATACTGCAGTATCAATTCCTGTAATTTTTGCTTTTGTGATTCTTTCTCCTGTAATATTCCCGGAAGCTCTGTTTCAATATTTCTATAATCTTCCTCAAGCTTGTCAATTTCTTCCTGCAGCTGCGCTTTTACGCCTTCCCACTCATTCTGCATTATAGTTGCCTGGGATGAAAACTTCTGTACATCCTGGGACATGGTTTCTTGCAAAAGTCTTATTTCATTTTCTTTTTCTTGCAGTACTTCTTTTGATGTAATTCTTAACTCTTCGATACTTTTTAAAATGTTTTTGAATGTGTTGCGGTAAACAGTCCTTTCTTTGGCAATCTCACTTTCTTTCAGCCCGTAAGCCTGGGACAATATCTTTTCTGATTCCTGCATTCTGTCTTTTAGCTTGGCTATTTCTTCTTCAAATCCTTTTAGTTGAAGCTGTATTGAGTGTCCGGTTTCTTTAATTTTCAATACGAGCGAATCTCGTTTTACCTGAATTGGCTCTCTCTCTTTTAAGATTCTTTCTTCTATGACTATCAGTTCTTCCCTTAAACTGTTTTCCTGCCTGAATATATTCTGTTTTAGTTCTTCAATACATGCTTCTTTTTCCTGTCTTTTTCTGTTGTGGACTATGTTTTCTTCTTCTATTTTCTTTTTATAAGATTCAATTTCTGATTCCGATTTTTGTTTTTCTATTTCCCACCTGTTTTCCAGGTCATTTATTTTGTTTTTAAGTAACTGTTCTCCTATAGCCGCTTTTTCTTCCTGTTCTTTTTTCTTAAGCTCGTTGGTTGTTATAAGGTCTGAAAACTTTTTTTCTTCTGTTTCAGTTTTCTTTTGAAGGCCCAATGCTTCTATTTCAAGCATTTTTGTTTCCTGACGCAGCAGTCTTTCTTTCTCTTTTTTTATTTCGTCGCTTTTGCTTAACTTTTCAGAAATCTGTTTTTCAATTTCCTGAATTTCCTGCTGCTTTTTATCTATTTGCACATTAAAGGCTTCTATGTTTTCTTTAAGTTGCACTTCCAAAATGTTGATTCTGTTCTTTAATATTTCTTTTTCTTTTTCAATTTCTCCTTTTCTTGCCTGCAGGTTTTGCTTATATTCCTCCTGCCTGTTTTTAATTTCTTCACGAAGCTGGCCTAGGGCCTTTTCATGTTCCTCAACAGCCTTTGCTCCTTTCTGGTTTATCTCATTTATCCTGGCTTCCAGCACATTTACTTTGTTCTTTAGCGGCAACTGTTCATCTGCAAGGTTTTTTTCAAATTTATTAAGATCTTCTTTTAATGCCTGTTCCTTGGTTCTTGTTTCCGCTAGCTTCTGCTGTATTTCCTTTTCCTTCTCCTGAAGTTTTTTCTGCAGTGATACTTTTTCCTGCGTGTATTTTCCCTGAATTTCTTCTGCGGCCTTTTCCAGTATTGCCTTTTCTTCATTTAATTCGCCCAGTATCTTTTCATGTCCGAAAAGAATTTCTTTTTGTTTTTGTTCCCATTCCTGCCTGGCCTGTTGTATTTCTGTTGTTTTAAGCTCTGCCTGGTTTTGGTAATATTTTTTATCCTGCTCCAGCTTTTCTTCCAGTGATTTTATCTGAGCAAAAAGGGATTCTTTTTCGTACTGGTATGCCTTGCGTACTTTTTCAGCATTGCCATTTATTTCGCTAAATCTGTGCTGTGCCTGTATTTTAAGAGTTTCAAGCTCCTGTTCCTTTCCCTGTATTATTCTTGCATTGTTTTCCTTTTCTGAAATGAATTTCTGTTCCAGTTCTTCTATTTGCTTTTTTACACGGATTGTTTCCTGCTCAACTTGCAACCTGTTATTTTCCTGCTCTGTTTTTACTTGAGATTCTTTCAGCATTATTTCTATGCGCAGGTTATTCACTTCTTCATCAAGTTTTTTAAGACCTGTTTCATATTTTTGCTTTTCTTGGAATATTTTATTTTCAAAGAGGCTTATTTCTTCCAGAATTGCTGATTTTTCTGTATTTAATTCTTTAAGCTTTCCGTCATAATTAAGAACAAGTTCACCGTGGCGCTGTTCTGCCTGTGCACGAAAGGTAATATATTCATTTTCCTTGGCCCTGTATTTGTTTTTCCAGATTTCAATTTGCTTTTCAAGCTTTTCTGCTGCCGCCTTAAACTGCAGGTCCAACTTTTCCTTTAAATCCCTTATTACCAGTGAATTTTTTTCGGCATCAGAACGCATCTGGCTGTCTCTTAAAGCCACCTGGGCTTTTAAAGAAACTATTTCTTCTTCTTTGCTTTGTATTCTTGTTGAAAATATTTCGTGCTCATTATTAAGCCTTTCTTCATATAAATGTTTCTGTCTTTCCAGAGTATCGATTTCTGTTTCAATTTCATTTTTCTGCTGTTCAATACTGTATTTTTCCTGGGCTTCCTCAATTTCTATTTTATTCTTTTCGGATTCAAATTCCTGTTCTTTCAAATCTATTTTGCTTTCCCAGCCCTGCCGTTCTTTTTCCATCATCTGTTCAAATCTGTCATATTCATCCTTCCATTTTTTCTGCAGCTGCTGGGTGTCGTTTTGTCCGGCTGTTTGTCCGGATACATGTTTTCTTTCGATAGTTTCCACCTGCAGGTTAAGCTTAATTATTTCCTCATCCTTCTGTTTAAGCTTTTCTGAAGCTGACTCTCTCTGATCTGAAATTTTTTGTTCAATCAGTTTAATGTCTGCCAGCAGATGCTCCTTTTTTGTCTGGGAGTTTTCAATGCGCTTTTCGTTTTCTGTTTTCTTTAAAACATCTTCTTTTTTCTTAGATCTGAATTTTTCAAATAAATCCATTGGTGAACCTCCGATAAATATAGTTATAATTCCGTGACGGATACAAGAATTGTTCTACCCCCGTAGAAGTAAACTCTGTACCCGTCGTATTTTGCGGCTACCAAAGAGCAGCCACCGCTTCTTACGGGGGTTAAGCTTTCCAGGTTGTCATTTAGCATGATTAATGTTTTGATAACTGTTTGCATTTTTCCCTGACCGCTTTCTGCTAGCCGCTTTATATATTATTTCACTACTGACATAGATTTTAACTGCTCAACAAAACCCTTCAAATTTGCGTCTTCCGGATTATACTCCAGTGCCTTCTGGAAATTATCCAGCGCTTCTTGATACCTTTCCAGGCTGTAGTAGGCATTTCCCAGGTACTGATATACGTCTACGTTACCCGGGTCAAGAGAAATACAGTATTCCAGGTACTGGATAGCTTCTTCAAGTTTGCCTTCATTGTAAAGATTCGCACCATAGTTAAAGTATTCCTGGGCTTGTTCCAGAACATCTGCAGGCACTCCGGACAACAGGGATTCCTGGCTGGCCTCTACACCCTCAAGAACTAATCTTGGTTTTTCACGAATGAATATTTTCCCGTCACTTTCAAGTTTTTTAATTGTTTCAACTATCTTGTTTCTCTCTTCTTCAATCTGCTCAGTAGTCATCTGCTTGCCATATTCCATTTCTTCTTTTACCAGGCTGTTAGCACCAGTACTCATGTTGGCAAAGAATTTATCCATGACTTCTTTGGCAGCCCCTCTTAAAGCGCGCGCTATATTTTCCACTTTAAGGTCTCTGATTACAACCTGCATGGCCTGATCAGGTATTATTACCACATCGTCAAATAAAAACAAGTGCTGCCTGACAATATTGTACATGTCCGGTTTTTCATTTTTCAGGTATTCAAATATATTGTTTCTGGTTACGCGGTCCACCTGTTCAACAACCTTCAGAAGCTGGTCAATACCGCCGACAAGATAATCGATTTTCTGTTTTATGTCCGCATCAATCCTGACAACTTCATCGCGGGTAAGCTGCCTGGCAGTGGCTAAATTAACAGCCACTTCCGCCTGGAGCGTTTCGGATAAGTTTGTCAGCACTTCCCTGACATGTTCAGGTTTAAGATAGCTTAATACAAGCGCTATGGTAGCGGGTGTTTCTTTGGAAATTATGTAGCTTAACCTTCTTAAATTTTCATCGCTGATATAAGTAAAAGGCATGTACTTTTCTTCTTCGCCTTCTTTTTCTGATTTTTCTTTTCTTTCTTTTTCGGCTATCTCAGCTTCTGTTAATCCACCCACACCGCCCACGCCGCCACCGCCTGCTCCCGCACCCTGGGCGCCCGCTCCAGCACCTTCAAGTTTTGAATCCACGCTGATTTCCGTGCCGCCTCTTTCACGCAGGGTGTTAACATAGTTTTTCAAAAAGCTTGAAAACGGCCCGAACAAAAACATAGACAGAAGAAGCGCTATGAAAACCGGAATTAAAAACTGCGGTTTTACAATAGTGTCCATAATAACCAGCATAATATCGCTGGCAAATTTTGCTTTCCTGAAAATAAGCTCATCGCCGCGTTTTGTATCTATTTTTAACGAAGCTGCTATGGTTTCTTTTACTACATCCACTTTATCCTGGGCTAATGCCTGGTCATGCACAACAACTACGTAAAGTTTTTTAACTGTCATTTTGGTGGTAACTGAACTGGCGGCTTTTTCACCCGCTTCGCTTTTGCTTTCTCCCGCCGGAGTTTCCTGGGACACGGGTTTAGGGTTGGGAATACCGGGAAGCATATATTCAATATCGCCCATTTTTCTTTTTCTTTCAGAAGTTCTTTCCTTCGCTTCGCTTAACTGTCTTTCGGTTTCAAGCCCCAGCTGGACATCTATAATGATTGATGATTTGCCTTTACCGAATATCCTGTCAAGAATGTTCTTCTGCACATAGTCTGCCTGCTCTTTTTCATAATTTGTTTCCTGTTCAAGCAAGTAGAGGGATGTGTTTACATCCGGGCTTACCTGGTCCTTTACCTGAGCCACAAGAGGAAACGAGCCCAGATTAACAACAAAGACAACAACCAGATACATAAGGATTTTAATGTTTTTCATTTTAGTCTTCACTCCCTTTATATAATAATTATAATTATTAATTCCTAAATACATTGGCTTAGTTGCAAAACTTGCAATTATTGCATTTATTATTGCGTTCATCTATTTATTCTCCCAGTTCATATATAAAGTCCTGAAGCATCTTGTTAGTAGGATCAAGTTCAAGAGCTTTTTTCCATACATCTCTGGCTCTGTCAGGCTGCTGCATCATGAAGAATGCGCTACCCATAATTTCAAGAGCTGTTACATTGCCCGGCTCCAGATTCAGGATTTCCTGAGATTTAATTAAGGCCTGGTCATATTTGCCTTCTACTACTGACTGACGTGCGTCATATATCTTTTTATCAATAATAGTCCAGCCGCCAGGGCCTTCTCTGTAAGATTCCGTAAGAGACAGATTGTTTTCTTTTTCCAGGGCATTGAGCAGCTGGATAATTTTTTCATTCTGAGGATTTTTATAATAAGCATATCTTAAACCGTTTACCATGCCGGAGAAATCATCTTCAATATAAGAACTGATACCTTTGCGGATACCGTTAGATTCTTCCGTATCAGCAGAAGCTGAAGTTACATAACCCACCACAGTCTGCAATTTGCGCAGTATTTTCTGAACTTCTTTGTTTGTCGGGTCAATCCCGGAAGCTTTTTCAAGACGGTTAAATGCAATAAGGAAATTGCCTTTGCGGTAAGATTCCAGCCCTTCCTGGATAAGCCTTCTGACCATAGCATCTCTGTTCTGAACCACAGATTTACCGAATCTCCATGAACCGCTGACTCTCATGGCGGAAACGCCCAATTCATGAATTGCCATAGCATAATCAATACCATAATCTTTGTATTTGAAACCAAGGCCCAGACTGGATTCACGGAACCCCTGGTCGCCGTCAAAACCAAGGCGCAGGGCAACAAAATTCACCAGCCAGTATTCCGCACCCAGTGACCAGGAAGAGTTTGCTTTCATGTTTTTCACAATATCAAAAGAAGCTGTCAGTTTATCTCTTAAGAATTTGTGTGAAGCTCCAAGCCTTAGAGTCATGGGCAGGACATCCAGAGTATTAAAGCTCTGGGTAAGAATGTTGTTGATTCCAAACCCTACTTTTAAGCCCGGCAGGTATGAATTGAATCCCTGTACAAGCACACTGCCGTCAAAAGTAATCATGTTGTCTGTGTAGATATCCAGAGTTCTCTGAATAATCTTTGCTGAAAGTCCGATTGAAAGATTTTTCATAGCTCTTCTGCCGTAAGCGAAAGTCAGAGCCAGCTGGTCATCTGAAAATTCTTCGCCTTTTAAAAAGGTGATTTCGCCGGTTGTTTCGTTATAACCAAAATTTACTCTTTCAAAACCGCCGGTAAACATTCTGGTTATATTTACTCCGAATACTCCGTACTTCGCTGTCGGCTGAACATAAGAAATAAAATCATAAGATGTACCGGCCCAAAGATTGCTGTGCAAAGCCATTACTTCCTGTCTGTCAATCTGGGTTAATCCTGCGGGATTCCAGTAAGTGGCACTGGCATCATCAGCTACGCTGAAAAATGCTTTACCCATACCAAGTGATCTTGCGCCGGCTGCCCACTGGAGGAATTGGCAAGGCTGACCACCTGATGAGGATGCTTGTGCAACGGGGTTGATTAGAGAAATGATGGGGGCTAAGGTGAGAGTTATATAAGAAAATACAACAAAAATAGCTTTAACAGCGATTTTCACGCTGTTTTCAATTCCGCTATAATTTGTTGTATTTATTCTTTTCATTTTAGTTTTTTTGTCTTTTTCTCCGATTTCGCCTTTTACGTTTGACATCGGAGTGCTTCCCAGCAATAAAAAAACCCGAATTTCAATTATTTAACGCAAAACTTACTTGAAACTTTCGGGTTGCTTTTCGTTTACATCTTTGTTACACGGTTTCTGCAAAAAAAATCGATCACGTAAACCGCGTAATTTTATTCGGCAACCCAGCCTCCCGGTAAAATACTGTGTAATTCGGGACTGTTGGCTTTGCGTCCTCCGATTGCTCAGAGTTTGCCTTTGTCGTGGTTAATAAAGAACAATTGTTATTATATTATACAGATTATTAATAATAATGTAATATTATTAATCCGTACAATTAGTAACTAGTAATAACACTGTGAAATTTGTTTAAATTCATTGATTTTCAGGATAGCCCCCTATCCTGGTATATATATAGTACATGTTTACATAAAAGTCAAGGGATTTTTTCTTGGTTGTTACAATTGGGAAAAAGTGCCTTAAAAGGCATCTTTTTGAAATAGTGGGTTATTTGGGGTTATTTGGGGTTATTTGGACCGAGGCACCTTAAAAATACAATAATAGAGCATTTTTCTACTGGCGCCTGCCGCAAGCAGGCAACCGCTGGCAGGAACGATTACCTGACTATACCTATCTTGCGGATGGTTGTCACAATACCTTTATCTGATTGGACCTTAATATGGCAGATGTAACCACCTTTGGAAACTATGTCTCCTGCTTCATTTCTGCAGTTCCATACCATTACGTTAACACCAGCCGAGCCGCCTTTACCTTTACCGTCAACCCAGGGCTTGCCGACTCCGGACCAAACTTCTCCGGGAGATGCGCTGTATTCGTAAACTTTATAACCAAGAAGGTCATACAAAGTTATGGTAACATTTGCATCCTGGTTAAGGACATAAGTTACATAGGTTTCAGCTTCTCCTTTTCTCAAATCAACAGGGTTCGGATAATTGGTTACCTGCGATATTACTTCCGGAGGTTTGCCGGTATTTATCTTGACCGTAGTTGACCAGGTGCTCCAGTTGCCGGAACAATCCTGCGAACGAATTCTATAATAATAATAATGGCCTTTGCTTCTATCCAAAGACAAGCTTAGTGAAGTAAACGGTATAGTGGCAATTCTCTTCCATCTTGGATCCGTATCCATGCTTTCCTGGACTTCGTACAAGCGGACGCTTGATAAATCGTCGGAAGATTTATCCCATAAAATTTTCAGAGTATAAATTTCCGCATTTTTCAAAGCAGAATCTGTCTGTATATTGCGCGGCTCATCAGGTATTTTTATATCTACCCTGTAGATACTTGAAAGCACTGAAGGGCCCGTTACTCCTGATGCATTTTTAACTTTCAATCTGTAGTAGTAGAATGAATTTGAAACAGCTGTACCAGAAAGATGCGTTTTCTTATTTGTACCGAAACAGGCACGCTGATCAATGTTAAAGACATAATACAAACCTGTTCCTGAGCCCCCGCTTCCTGCCGTTGCATAGTGCATAATTTCAGCATTTTTACCCAACCCGACGTAAATATAGCCGCCGGAAGTTGTGTTAAAATTATTAACACTTTCAACTTTTATTGTCAGCGGTTCCAGCGGATACGCATCATAAGTTTCAAGAATATCTGCGCTTAGCTTGGTGGACTTTAATTCTTCAAGCGATACACCGCTTATTGTATATTTGATATCTTCGGTAGTTATCCAGCCGGCAGATACCGATGTTTCAGTTTCATCCGGGCCTTTACCGATGCTCATAAGATACTTCAAACCGGTGTATTGTGTTCCTGTTCTCGGGAACCACTTGGAATAAAGTTTTACGCGACTGTTTACCCATCTCAACGGAATGTAATCATCAACTATGTTGTCATAACCCAGGTCAATGTCCGGTATGCCGTCACCGTTGGCGTCCGGCTTAATATTATCTTTTATACCATCGTAGTTCAAATCCAGATCTATCTGGCCGTCACCATCCATGTCAATATCAAACAATCCGTCACCGTCAAGATCTATTTCATTTTTAACGCCGTCGCCGTTTAAATCTTCCAGGTCATTTATGCCGTCGCCGTTGAAATCAACTATTACATTCCCATCTTTATCCAGCACCCGTTCCGGAGTACCGTCTAGTGGATTGCTTTCGTCTATGGCTGGATAACCGTCGCCATAGTCAGTCCATACCGTAGGCACCGGCGCATAAGGCAAAGGAATAATTGCATTCTGGTTTAATATTTTCAGTTCCGTTGATTTATACGGGAAAGTGTTGTTGGTATCAGAAACAGAGGTCTGAGGTATAATTACCAGGCCGCTGAAATCATACAACTGCATGCCCGCCAGGTCATTTTCCGTTGACTGATTTGCCAAATCCAGCAGGCCTATGTTAGCCACAATGTAAAGTTTTACTTCCGTGGTTGAAATATATATGCCTCCTGCGCCCAGAGGCAGACTGGCATTGCCAGAAACAAAACTCATATTCGGGCTTGCGCCGGTGGAATGAATTGTAGAAGAAATCATAATATCGGTTGATGAGTCAAATCTGCCGTCGCCGTAAGGCTGAGTTACGCTGACAGCTTCTCTCCAGACACTTACCGACGAGAAATCACCCTGTCCTTTTCCAGGCGTATTGGTTGCGGTAACTGTTCCTGTCTGTTTAAGATTTAATTGGCTTAAAATAATGTGATTCATATTTGATTTCAGGCGAAGGGATGCCAGAGGCACATTTGTGGTACCTTGTTTTGACGAAACCGGCGCATAATTTTCAGACCTTACTATAAGGTTGATCGGGTTTATGGGCAGCAGGCTGGTTTTGCAGGAATCATAATTTGTTTTATCGCCTATCTGCACGCCCGCGCCGGTTTCCAGCACCAGCTCCGGTGAAACCAGGTGAGGCTGCGCTATTTTAATCCAACTTTTGTCAGACATCTTTAAGCCCACAGCATTTCCCGCAACCGCATTGTCTCCGATATCGTAAACTATGAAATAGGTCTGGTCCGACGGATTAATTTTCTGCATGTTTGTCAGATAAATAAGTTTTGTTTTGCTTAAATCATTATTTAAATCAAACATGTCAATTTTCTTAACCGGCTGGCCCGAATAATACTGAGCTTTTGCTGTTCCATACTTAGCGCGTTCAACTATCTTGAGATAGGGCTTCTGTCCTGTAGCCGTAATAGTGGTACCCGCTACCGAGTATCTCATCAATTCATCGCCCACCTTCACCAACAGCTGTTGTCCGCTTGACGGGAAGGTACCTGTAAGCGTATTAGTGGATTCTACTATTAAATCAAACGGCAGAGGAGTAGATGTAGGCAGGTATTCATAGAATTCTCCGCCTATGTTGAAGGAACTTATTTTTGTTTCTGCCTCTGATATGCACTGGTCATCAGGATCAAGGCTACCGCTTAAGTTGGCGTCTCTGAATATCTTGATGTATTTCACATCAGAATTTCTGCCTTCCGGTTTGGTCTGGTCCTGAGGCCCGCCGGTACCGGTACGCTCTATCTGAATAGCTTCCCAGTCACAGTTGGATTTATCGGTGCGCAGTTTAAGCCTCATCATATCTACGTTTGGCTGGGACTGGAATGTGCCGCTGCCAAAGTGTACATAATATACACTATCTGACACGGTGGCGAACACCGTGCTCTGCACTTCTTTTATTTCGGCTTCTTTTGTAATAAATGGAGCCGTGTTCCACAGGAACTCTACTTCATCCGGCACCTGCACGGAGAAGTAAGACCTGTCAAGAATACTTGCCCCCACTGTCTCTCCTATCTGGGCAAACTGGCTGATATCATAAGTCACATAAAATACTTTTGGCGACGCAGTAATGGTCCTTGATTCATAATATTTTTCTTCAGCTTTAAGCACTAGAGTGGCTGTTTTTTCAGTAAATAAATCACTGCCGTAAGACATAAGGCCGCAGATTTCATTGTTTACCATTTCGGTTGATTCAAACACGCTGTATTCCGACGTAGATGAAATAACTTTCCAGATTCTTACTTTACTTATATCCGCGTCCACTCCTGTGCCTGTCATATCAACTCTCAGGGAATCCCATAGAGCAGAGTTTTTATTCGTCTGCATAGTAAGTTTCACCACCGCCACATTCTCAGCAAAACGCTCTACCGGGCTTACCAGTTCATCAGACGGTGTGCCGTACATAGTATCCACGGTAGCTACTATTGGCATATTGGCTGTTCTAATAGGATAGGCAGGAATCTGGCCCAGGCCCACAGGCACGTAAGTAGATACTTTATGTTTTTCATCTGCAGACGGATTATTAACTCCTATTTTGTTTTCATCGGTTATTTCAGAACCCAGCATTTCATTCTGCCAGGAAATCAGCGGATGAGAGAATTTGGCTGACGGATTGACATCGTAAGTTATGAAATATACCGTGGGTGTGGTGGTAACAAGTATATATTTCCTGTTAATTACCGGGTCATTTAAGTAAAGCTGGGCTTTGGTATTGTTATAAATACCTGACCCTACAAGAGTATCAGCGCTTACTTGGCCCCGGTAAGCAGCGGCGGCTATCCTGTCAAGCCTGCCGTTAACATTATCATCACGGTATACTTTTATGCTTAACAAATCGCTGTCATCGCCTTTTAATAATGTTGACGGTATAGTACGGTTCATGGTAATAGTGCCCATTTCTACCTGGAAACCGTCCACCCATAACTCAAGTTTTTCTACCGCAAAATTTTTCACACTCTGCGTTATCTGCACGCCCAAAACTGTACCGGAAGAATGGCTGACGGCAAGGCTGCCCAGCACGCCTCTGGTAAGGTCTATCAGAGAATTTGCATCTTTAGAAGTATATTTTATTATTTCACCGTCTAACATCACGTAGCCGCTTGACGGCAGGCCCAGTGTCGGAGTAGTACGGCCTAAAGTATCATTAGAGAACAGGTATAAAGTATTTGCTGAAGCTGTCATGTCACCCTTTAAGCGCGGAGCGTCATAAGAAGAGAGCGTGCCTTCTTCTTTCGGATCTTCGTCTGAGAATATCGGTGTGGATTTTATAAAGACAGTTCTCGGTGAAGCAACTATTTTCTTTAAAGCACTCTGCCACGGCAGGCCAGCCGGGTCTAAGTTATTGGGCTCAGATATAAAATCATCTTCAGTCTGAATCAGGTTATCAGAATCCGTCGGAAAGCTTTCTGCCGTAAATCTTACGCCGAGAGTTTTAGGCTCGCCATTTCCCGGATTTGTAGGCAGAGCGGAATCGCTGATATCGTAAGTTATAAAGTATTTTTGTGATGTTGAAGTGCCCGCCCTGGAGGCCGTGATAATTTTCTGTATCTTGTCAGAATTAAACCTGATTACCGTTGCCACTAAATCTCCGGCATTAGCAAACGTGTCCGAACCTACCAGCATATCATAATCCGCTCCTGTGTAAGCATAGGGTTCTAACGGGCTTTTATTTAAAATATTATTTCTATTTGTGTCATACCAGACTTTTACTACCGGCACTTCCTCCATCACTCCGCCGCCGTCATAAACCGCCGTGCCTGTAGAATAAATTCTGACCGCATACCACTGGGCTTCGGACATATCCGTTTCCATGGTAAACTGGGCTAAAACATTATCTACTGAACCCTGCACTAAATTATCCGTATAAATATAATCCGTAGGTTTCACCAGCACATCGTCAGCATATTCCTTTATCTGCGACACGTAGGATTCCGTCCAGCCGGAGGCTACCCACTCACTTCCCAGCCATTGGTTATTTCTTGGTGCTCTTAAACCTATCTGCGCCTGTACATTGCCCACATAATCCGGATAATTTATCATGAAATAACCAGTAGAAGGAATTTCCACGCCGAGTTTCAGCGACGAATCCACGGTACATATCGGGCTGTAGTCATAGGTTATGAAATAATTCTTAGGGGTCTGTTTAATTTCCTGCACGCTGCTTACGGTACCTACTATATCCAGCCGGGCCTGGCCTGACACTATGGCTCCGCTTACGTGGGCTTTGGCAGAGGTCCTATCCTGTCCGCGGGAAACACCTGTAAACATATTCTGGTTCATATCCACACCGGTATAGGTAACTATTTCAAGTTTTGAAATATCACCGCTGTCATCAATAATCAGGCGCCCCGGTGCCCTGGGTACAGAGCAAAACGGCGGGAAGAAAGTATTTATATCGCCAACTTTAATTACATCAGTTGATGCATCAATATCTTCAAGCAGCGCTGACACAGGAAACGCCATCTGAGAGTACTGCTGGTTTTGATCAACAACCATGGAATCCGTAACTTCAAACATTCCGTTATCATTGCTGTCATACCATAGCTGTATCTTATCCACATCCGTAGGAAGACTGATGGTTCCGTCCGGAGAACCAGAGCCCGCATTTCTGCTTATGGACCTGTCAAGCCTTAACCCGCTCCAGAGACCGGTTCTCTTTACGGTAGCCATGGTAAGCTTTATAACAGGAATATTCTTATCACCCTGGGTTACTACGTTAGTTATACCAAAAGTTATACTTGATACACTGGTTTCCTGTTTATTTACATTGTAGACATTAACCTCGTCAATAGTAGGCATGACAACAACTTTTGTTGATTCAATAGAGGCATAAGACTGCATGGTGCCTTCTGAGAGTGTTATACCGTTTATCTTGGCTCCGTGCGTATAACCCGGAGTAGCGGAGTTTTCCACCTTAAAGGTTATAAAGAAATATCTGGTAGTAGCTTCTATCAGCTGAGGAGTTGAAAGCAGGCACCTGGCGCTTCTGTCTGTAAACTCTACCCAGTCCGTCAGAGCATCGTCGCCGCCGGGCTGTAAATTACCGTCCGGGTTGGAACCGGCATCTATCCTGCCGTCATTGGGCCCGGAATCTTTTCCGTCCATATATATTTTTGTGCCTACTATATCATAATCCTCGCCTGTACCGGTTCTGCCTACATTTATTTCGCTTATAGCTCCCTGGAATTCCGGGCATCTTAATGCTATTTTTAACATACCTATATCGCTTTCACCCTGCTGCATGTAGGAGTAAGTAAACGGCTGAGTGGTGCCTTCCAGCTGATAATAGGCAGCAATATCTGTTAACTGAGCATAAACTTTCGGCGGAGATTTTTCTACCGTCCAGGTGGTAGTAACTATTTCAAAGTTATTCTGCGCTACTGTTACAGTGCCGGAAGTTATAATTGACTGGTAGCTCTGTAAGCGCAACCCAAAATATGTGCCGGAAGTAGCGCTGGTAGACATGCGCACGGTAATGAAATAGGTCTTAGGCACAGTGTTTATAGAAGCCATCGGGCTTGCGCTTAAGTTTCTGAAATACCACGCATCAGTGCCCGCGTCATATTCAGCATCTGCAAGTTTTGTGTCTGTGGGCTGGCCGTGCCATACCAATTCCGGGTCAAAAAAGTAACTGAGACTTGAGTCATAGTAAAGAGACATCATGCTAATATCTTTTGACGGCGTATTACCTATTTTTTCTACTTTTATCTGTTCCAGTTTTCCCGTCAGGTTAGCTTCCACCGGCAGGGTTACCATAGTAAGTCCCAGCATATCAAACGGCTGGAAGTTTTCCACAATATCGCCGTCACCCTGGTACACTTTTTTAGATATGGTTCTTGAGGGATAATAATTTGAATTTTTTAATAAATGGTCCGGGTCTAATATCGGCATTACTTTTATACCTGAAGTTACCAGGTCCTGGCTGGATTGTTCTCTTAATCCCCTCAGTCCGTCATTGGTCCAGCCGAATACTTCACCTTCAACAGGATAATCCAGCGCCTGGGTAACAGGAGATGCATAATGAGTAGCGCTTATTTTCAGTGATTCCTGCATCTGATTGATTATCTGCAGGCCCTGCCAGGTACCGCGGTCAGCTTCCGTATACATATAGAACGTTGTGCTTCCCGGCATACCTTTTAGCGTTACGGCGGTTGAAGAACCGTTATGGGTAAATTTGATAATGCCTTTATAGTACTGGCCGTTGGTGCTGTCGCCTGTTACCAGATTGCCGTAACGGTCTCTGGCTTTTATGGTTATGCTTCCCGGCAGATTTACCGGCAGAGGATTGGTCATCGGATAATTATGATGAACTGTCAGGAACCTGGCCGTGGCAGGTGTAATATACTGTTCCTGCAGGGCAGGAGCTAATACCACTCCGCCCATAGTTCCTTCCGCTTTCAGCGTGCTGGTACCGGCTTTTGTATCAAAGAAATAAATTGAATGTTCGTTGCTTCCCGCAGGAATAATACCCGGCAGGAATCCGCCCTCGCAGATGCTCGGCCAGTCCGCAGTGAGCATTAAATCTTTTACCGGGTTTTCGCCGGCATGCGCAGAGGTGGAGTTTACACAAGTATATATAAGGCTTATAGTTTCAGTGGATGTTGCCACGTTATCAAATTCATCTCTTAATTGTATGGAAGTAACCGTCATGGTCTGCACGCGGTTGCTGTAAAGCGTCAGCGGCAGAGGCAGAGGCTGTGAGGAGAACGGATTGTAACCCGTATAGGTTGATATGCCCACAGCTGTTCCTAATGAAGCCCCGCCGTTTGCGGCAAAAGCAATAGTAGTACCCGCAATGAGCCTTCTTGAAGGTGTTACAAAAGCTATATGCTGAGGCGCCGCAGCAGTTACGGAATAGGTTTGAACCGCCACAGACCAGTCTGTCTTTGCCGGGTTCTGCGCGCTTACCTGATAATCGCCCACTTTGGTATCTATCATGTAGAAGCTGGTGGTATCGTCGCCAATAGTAAGCACTGCAATATCTACGGCAGGTTTTGCAACCCAGCCGTAAGCCGGGGTAGGTGCAGCAAATCTCACACTGCCGATACCGGTTGAATTAAGGTCAAAAATGCTCATAACTTCTTCGCCTGTAATTACCGGTGACGGGTTAGAGAACCTGTCCTGCGTCTGCAGTAAGAATGCCTGTGATGTGGTACCGGCCGTCAGAGACTGGTGAGGAGATACGATAGCCAGTTTCTTAATAGGCGCGGCAACTATCGGTATATACTGGCCTGAACCCGGTGTTTCCCAGCCGCCGCCTAAAGCTTTCACGTGAGGCATAGTGGAAGTGGCTATATGATACGGCGGATAAGCCTTGGACGCTTTTGTATCCGCATACCAGAACTGTGCGGCATACGCTCCGGCAGAAATAGCTGCCGTTGATGTATGCATCCAGGGTGATGATGTAAGCGAGAAGGAATAATTTCTGCCGTATTCGGTGGTAGCTATGGCATCTACTTCATTTTCAAAAGTTAAACGCTGCAGGTAATCTATGAGCAGTGAATTGTTCGCATTGGAATCACTCTGCAGGTTCATGGTAGTGGTTACATTTACCGGCCTCGGGTTACCGTAAGTATCCTGTGTTTCTATTTCAAGCACCTGCAAGCTATTCTGGTTGTTATAAACTATACCCGCCAGTAACGGCAGCGTGGTTGAAGGAATAACATCAAAACCTACCTGAGTTATAGCGCCCGGGTTTACAGTAAACGTTGTTGAACCTACATAGGTACCATACTCAACCCTCGCAGTCCATTTACCTATTGACGGACGCGCAGGCAGAGCGGCGGTAGCCGTGCCCTGAGAGCCGTCTTCGCCTGCAGGCCACGAAGCATACATATCAGAATATCTAAATGATGCCTGTGAATTTGCTGCTGGCACCGGCCAGACAGCAGCAGGCCAGTTTGGTATAGCCACATCATACATGCTCAGCATGGTATCGGTAGTTTTATTCCAATATTTCTTCTGTGAATTTAGTACAGAAGGTGAATCAGTTTTCAGCTGGGTGCCGATAGATAAGGAAACTATGTTTGTTTCACCCGTAGGATTATTCCAGTAATCGCGTTTTTCAAAAGTAAATACGGTAGATTTTATGTTACCCGCGGAAGCTTCAATGTCCGAAGGCGTAGTTACAAACTGGAAGCGGTATAAATCACCGCCGGTAGTCATAATGTTTACAGATTTGCCTGTAATGGTTGCACCCGCAGCTGTAGATACCTGCACCTTGGCATAATGGCCGCCGGTAGTTGATACCTCATAATACAATTCTTTGCCCAGGCCGCCCACTTCACCATTGCTGTCGGTTGTAGTAGAAGTTATTACATTGCCGGAAGCATCTTTTATAGTTCCTGAAGAACCAAATACATCCACTACACTTAATACCGCGGAAATATTTGAACTTGAAACCTGGTTTTCGTAGGCATCTGCCACAAACGCTTTTACCTGCTGGCGGTTAGCTACTCCGCCGGAAGTACCGGCTTTTACATAGATCGGGTCTGTCCACGGGTCAGGTGTGGCAAAGGCAAATTTGCTCGGGTCACCCGGCCTTACTTCAATTACCGGGTTATTTACATAACCGGATCTGTCCGTGCCTATAAGGGCATCTGTTCTCTGGCGCCAGTTTATCCAGCGGGCACCGGTCTTTTTAAGTTTAATGGTGAATAAATGCGTGCCTGCATCAGCTTCCGTGAAGGTATAATATTCGCCGCCGCTGCCGGGCAGAGGTTCGGGGTTCTGCAGGGTATTTACAAAATTTGTAGGAGCTATTTCAGCTACAAACTGTACTTCACCGGTATATCTGGTGCTTCCGGTAGAGCATAAGTTATTATATCTGTCTTTTACATTTACTCTTACGTTATAGTCTGCGCCCGCATAAGCCCAGGTAGAACCGCGCACAGGGTCAATATAGTTTGTGCCCTGCATGTAATATGCGGCATCCGGCCATATTCTTATCTGGCTGGATTCTTTGGAAGTATATTTTACAGCCGCGGTTGACCAGTCAACTGACACGCAGGTCCAGGAGGAAGAAGCAGTTAACGGCCTTACGCTGAAGGCTCTTGAACCGGAAGCCAAGCGCTGTATGGTTGGCTCAGAATCCTGATAATCCCAGGTGGTTACCGTGCAGGAAGGCATATCTACTCCTGACATAATCCTGTTATACCAGATATCTGTTAATACAACATCTATGTTAAAGGCATCACCGGCTGGATGCACAGTTGGCTGAGTATCGGTCCTGCCATACGGAGGAATATTCCATTTTCCGGGCACGTGGGTTTCACCCGGCACCACCACAAGTAAAAATGCCGGAGTAGAAGGATTTACTGTAAACTGCCTGCTGCTGACATCTGTAATATATCTCGGGTCAGAGCCGTCAACATCCTTGGTCCAGAGCATGTGCCAGGTAGCGGCTGTTACTAACTGCATCTGGAAAGTACGGCTGGCGGTCATGTCACCTAACGGTGAAGTAGATGAGTTGGCATCATAAGGGTCATTGGTTTCCACAGTAACTTCCGGCATAGTTATTGCCGGCAGTGACGGGAATATTTCACGGCTATAAGTGTTGTAATAATTGTCCACCAGGTTTACTGTTACTTCAAATATAGCGCCGGCTGTCTGGTTTGACGGATAACCCGTTTTGCCGTTGGCAGTGCTGACATTTAAACCCCATGCCGGCGTTTCACCCGGAAGCACTAACTGCAGATGGTCCGGCGTGCCAGGCAGTACGGTGAAGGTGGATATAGCATAATCCGGCGCATTGTAAGGATATTTTGTATAAGCACCGTAGAGTTCTTCTGCAACTATGTAATGGTAAGTAGCGGCGCGTTTTAAACCTGTGGTGAAACTTATAGGAATGTAGCCCGGATCTATGTTGGTAATATTTACCTGCGCGGGTTCCACATCATAAGGATCAGTAGGTGTATAAAGCACCATGGTTCCCACGGCACCCGGTACTATATTGAAATGGCTGTCTGTAATGGCTACTTCTACATCAAACGATGTGCCGGCGGTCTGGGTAACAATTGCGGGATCGTTAAATTTTCCAAGGTTTGAGCCCGGATCAAAGGTCTGGCCCGGCATTTTTACAAGCAATCTTGAAGCAGCGCCCGGGGTAACTGTGACATTCTGGGTTCTGTTGTAGTTGGACCCGGTGTAAGATGAATGCTCCACATAAAGCACTCTGGTGCCGGCTGACACAAAGGAGAATATATCGTTTACAATAACTTCCGTTGTAACAACGGTTGAATATTTGTTCGCTGAATTATAAACTGTATTGCCGTCATTGGTATAAATTTTTATTGCCTGCTGGCTTGAAGCCATATTCCAGTATTTATCTGTTACTCTTACTGTAACATCAAAAAGATCTCCGGCTGCCTTGCTGTAAGGCAGGTCAGTTGTAGATTTTCCGCCGGTAGGATTATTCGGATAATTATTCGGGGTTGGCGCTCTGCCGGCATCAGAAGCTTCGCCTTCGGCAAAAATCATCAGCCTTTCCGGGTCTCCGGAAATTACCGTAAGAGTGTTGGCTAAGCTTTGATTTATTGCCGGGTCTACCCCGTCATTATCCGTGGCAGTAATTGTATGTGTGCCGGCTTTTCTTGAACGCACCGTATTTACCACGGCAATACCGTTTGTCATGTTCACGCTTAAAGTAGCGGACACTGAATAATCGTCCGTAGGAAGCACTGCATTAGACAGCTGGCCATAAGCATCATCTATGGTTACGGTTACTAACTGGCTGGTAGAAATTCTGTTCCAGTATTCATCTGTGGCATAAATAGTCGGTGTAAATCTGGCGCCGGCAATCTGCACTGTTGCATTGCCTCTTCTGCCCTGAGGTTCAAAAGCCGCGCCGTATTTGCCGTTAACCTGTTCCTGTCCCGGCAGTATGACAAGATATTTTATAGGATCGGCAACTTTTGGATTAACCGTGAAGGTTGAAGACAATCCTGAGTAACCTCCGCCGGAAGCTGAGATAGAATGAGTGGCGGCTGTTAATAACTGTGCAGCAAATATAAATTGGCCCTGGTTTAACGGCCTTGCCAGAGGCGTTGACCAGTAAACATCCGTAGAAGCCAGCTCTATAGTAGGCATGGTACCGTTAGTAACGCGGTTCCAGTTGGCATCTGTAAGTTGTACGGTAACATCAAAAACAGTACCAGCAGTCTGCGTATCTGGAGTACCGGTTTTCCCGCTCTGCGGTTTACCGGGCGTGCCGTTTTCTCCCGGCAGTAAGACCAGCAGTTTTGACGGTGTGCCCGGCGCACAGTAAACAGGAGAGGATACACCCAGATTTAATTCTGTGCCGCCGTTATAGCCGTTGCCGCTTATGCCGTCAGTATCAAACGCTGTTAAAGTGTAAGTGCCTACGGTAACTATATTTACGTCATAAACCCTGTAGCCGGTTGCATTTAAGGCGGCCGTTGTTGGGTTAAAATCAAACTGGTCGGGTGTATTTATGGTAACCAGCGATACATCGCTGTAAGGATTCCAGTATTTATCCACGGCCTGCACGGTAGCATAGAATGTGGTGCCGGCGGTCTGGGTGGCAACAGCACCTGTTTTTCCGCCCCAGCCTGACGGATAATAAGGCGGCTTGCCGGAATCAATAGTCTGGTTTGGAAGCAATAGTACTGTAGTTACCGGCGCGCTGGAATTTAACGCAAGCACACTGCTTACGCCATTATCAATGTACGGAGATTCTGTATCGCTTAAGGTAAGCTGTGATGTAGCCGCTTTGTAAAGAGTGACTGTAAAGGTTATGGTTGAATCCTGTATCAGTGCCTGTGAATCAGGTGTAAAGGTTTTGTATGGATTGCCGGAAGCTAAACTTAACAGGCTGGTTTCAGCGCCGCCGGCAGTAGTATTTGTAGCTCTGTTGTAATAAGAGTCAACGGCATAAGAGGTGATTTCAAAAGCCACACCGGCAGTCTGGTCAATAGCGCCGGAACCTGTAAGGGCAGGGTCATCAGCTTTTCCGTAACCTGCCTGATTACCCCAGCTGGACAATTCGCCGGGAACTAACACCTGAACTTTATTTGATAAGCCCGGAGCTACCGGCACTCTTTCGCTTGGAATTGTATTTGCCAGTATGCCCGGATAGCCTTCTCCTTCACTCCAGCTGAAAGCTGACATTCTTATTTTCCAGCCGTTTCCTGTATCATTATTTCTGGTTACAAAATTAAATTGTTCCAGCCCTGAGAATACATACTGGCCATTAGAAAGCCATTGGGTTCTGCCGATAGCCGGCGTATCATACGGGTCGCCGTCTGCACCATCAGAAATAATTGTAATGGACGGGTTTTCATCCGTCAGATTGTAATACTGGTCCACGCACAAAGCGGTTACAGTAAAGGCCGCGCCTGCCACCTGTGATAAGGGCAGGGAATCCTCTGTTTTACCGGGCTGTGTGCCTGAAATTTTACCGTCAACATGGGTTTCACCCGGCACTAATAGCTGAATTCTGTAAGGCACGTTGGTTGATATGCCGATTGGCTGGGTATAATCATATCTATAATTGCTGCAATAATCTGTGGTAGCGGTGATAATGGTATCCTGCTTGGTAACAAGAGTTACAAGGAATGACGTTGTACCCGAAGCAAGCGTTTTTGTGCTGGGGTGCGTATCATACAGGTCATCCGTAGTAATGGCTACCCTGATGCCTGACGTGGAGACCATATTATAATAATCATCGGTAGCATCAACGGTTACACCAAAAGATTCGCCCGCCATATGGCCGGTTGGATAAATATTAGTTTTTCTGCCTCGTGTCGGCACGTTGCCCGGGTCTGCCTGTTCTCCCGGAGACAGTATTCTTAATCTCTGCGCCCTGTCAGGAATAATTCTCAAGATGCTTGAATCAAAAGTACCCAGGCTTCCCGCAGCTCTAACTGCCCAGGTGGATGCCGTGTACATATAAACATTGTTCCATACATTCTGTCCCTGGGTTAAGCCCTGGCTTCTGGAATAACCGCTGTACGGGTCTGTTACTGTTATAGACACGCCTCCGATTACTGCAGTGGTACAGACGTTATAGTAATTATCTGTAGCGCGTACAGTTACAGGGAATACTACACCCGCCGTCTGGAAGGAAACGCTGTAATTTTTTCCGCCTGTGCCGTCATAGGGCCCTTTGCCCGGGGCAGCAATTTCATTAGGCACGATTAAATGATAACGGGAAACAAGAGCAGGATATACCTTCAGGTCTGAGCTGGTGCCGGTAGAAAGCAATATATCGTCACCATTATAGTTTATTTCTGCAAGCGGATAGGATTTTATGTAATGCGTGGCGTAACCTGTCAGTCCTGCCATTTCAGCGTTATAAACTGTTATAGAAGTTTCTTCCGAACCATTTGTTACAGAAAGGGAATTATTCTTTGTGCCGTACTGGTCAGAAGATTCCACATAAACGTTCGGGCTTATCTCAGTCTGAATATTCCATAACACATCTGTTGCATTTACTGTTATAAAGAAAGACTCTCCTGCCTTAAATTGTTTATTGGGCATTTCTGATGGGGTGCCGGATTTTCCAAGCACTGTATTTGGCACTGAAGTTTCACCGGGCACCAGCACCTGCAGTTTATCCGGACGGCCCGGGTCAATGTAGACACCGCTTGAATAGGCAGAGCCGTAATCCGGCACGGTGGCATCATTATCAATAGCTATTAAGAAGTGATACGTATTTGCAGTAACCAGCTGAATGTTAAATACAGTTGTACCCGTAAACAACGGCTGGGTAAGCGGATCCCATGAATATTCCGGCTGGCCTGCTGCAGTGTTATCGTTAGCATCTGTGGAAGTGAGTGTAATATTGGGCTGTACGTCGTCGCAGATATTGTTGAAGGCATCCACACCGTAAACGCTGGCAGAGAATTTTTCACCGGCTTTCTTGTTGGAAATAGTATTTTGTTTGCCCAGTGTAGAGCCGGGCACATGTGTTTCATTAGGCGCCAGCACCAGTAAATGCCTGGGGTACTGAGGAATATTTTGCTGAGGCAGCACATCAAGGCCAATGGATTCAGACCTGGAAAAGAGAGTGGTTCCGGTATCGTGTTCGGCTGACACGGTGGTCTTATCAATTAATGTTTTCTGCTGTAAGGTGGCTCTCTGGGGCCTGAAGCTGAACGTGCGCACACCGTCAACAATACCAGAAGCCGCTTCGTAAGAGTCATCAAACGGGTCAGTAGTTCTTACCTTTACGTACGGGTCAGTGTCAGTTGGAGTTATATCAATATTCCAGTACGGGTCGCAGACCAATACCGTGGCATAATAAGTTACACCGGCATAAAGTGTATTCGGCGTACCTGTTTTTCCGCCGCCCGCATTGGTAATAGGTGCATAGGGAGGTTTGCCGGGCACGTGGGTTTCACCCGGCACAAGAAGCAATAAGTATTTTCCATTTTCCGGGGTTACCGGCACAGAAACAGTGCCAATAGTAAGAGTGTAGCTTATGCCGGGTGCATCCAGCTCTTTCATGTGCGTGGCAATTACCACGGCGTATTTCTGGGTTGTGCCGTCAAGCGGCGCAGCATTTGCCGTAAGGAATAACACGTCAAAAGTTGTAGTACCGTCAACTAATTGTTTAGAAGACATACTTACACTGTATGAATCATTTGTGTAGACACGCACCACGGCGCTGGAATAGGCCTGATTATATTTTGAGTCCGTAGCGTAAACAGTTACTGTAATTGTAGTACCTGCTGTAGCATAATTCGGGGCATCTGTTTTTCCGGTAGCGGAACCGGGCAATAAGTTTTCACCCGGAGCCCTGACCAGCAGTTTTGAAGGATTGCCCGGCAGTACTCTGATAGCCGGTGAAGTATGTGCCGTATAATGCGCCGAACCGCCGGCATCAGTAGAAACATTCAGCGTCCAGCCGGAAGTAGTGGCAGTCATAAGTTTCGGCCAGAGATAACCGGTTCCGCCGGCAATGTCCTGATTGGTTATGGTGGAGAAATAAATATCATTGGATATAAGTTTTACTTTTGAGCCGGCAGTAGGTACCGGGTTCCACCTGTCATCGGTAATGTTTATGGTAACACGGAACATTTCGTCTGCTACCTGGTTTGAAGGATTAGAACTGTCCAGTTTGCCTGCCTGGCCTGACATTTTGCCGGGCTCAGCCGTTTCGCCGGGGACTATTATCTGCAGTTTTGTGGCAGTCCAGTACCTGGAAGTGATAAGATCAGATGTATTTGAAGCATAGGCTTCCGGCCTGCCTGTGGAAGTGGAGGCTGTAATTGAGTACTGTTCATCCATACCTCTTGAAAAGGTAACAGGTATCAGCGCACGGCCCAGTGTTGTAGCTCCGGAGTATCCGCTTTCATCATCATAAGGATCAGTTGTTGTAAGAGTGACATTAGTTGCACCTGTACCGGTTACCACGTTCCACATTTCATCAGTTACATAAACTGTAACATCAAACTGTTGGCCTGCAAATTGAGTGGCAACAGTTCCCTGTCTTCCGGAACCCACACCCAGGCGCGCTGTCTGGCTGGGCACCAGGGTAAGCAGTTTAGTAGGAGCCGCCGCGCGGACTTTCAATAGCTGGGTTGTTCCGTAGTTCTGGGTTTCATCATCCCAGTTAGTCATGCCCAGGTTATTAGTTGTCTTCATTCTCCACGGGCCGGTATTGGTTTCAACATACGGAGTAGTGGCAGTTACGAGTTTAGCAATATATAAGCCTCTGCCATTAGTCAAAGCCTGGCTTAACGGTGTAGTTGTAGCCGCGTTCGGGTCACCAGCGGTATTGTTTGCTGCATCATAATGCTGATAAAGGCCGACAACCGGCGCGGTATCTACCACATTCCAGAAACTGTCGCAGGCATGCACGGTAACAGTAAATGTGGAACCAGCCACATAAACATCCGGCGTAGAGCCTTCTGTTTTGCCCAGCTTGCCGGTAGTTTTTCCGGGCGCCCAGGTTTCACCGGGCACTAAGACCTGCATTTTGCTTCTGGTGCCGGGGCTGACCTGGATAAGCGGCGTTACGGCATCAGAATAGTTAGGCAGATTAGAATCTACATCGCTTACTGTTATAGTCCAGCTGGACCACGTTAGCGGTGAGAAGCTGGCAGGGCCGGCAGTCCTGAACTCAAATTTAAATGTTGTAGTGCCATTAATAAGCGGCCTGGAAGAAGTATAAATACCGTACTGATCCGCCGGGCCTTCAGTTTTATTTATTTTCATCAGCTGGACCTGCTGGTCATAACCTGTACCTACTATGTTCCAGTAGGGGTCTACAAGATTTACCGTAACTTCAAACTCCTGGCCTGCAGTCTGATAATTTGGAGACCCGCTTCTTCCGCCGGTAGCATCCGGAGGATACGGTGGTTTGCCGGGCACCGGTGAAACACCAGGAGCCACTATCTGCAGGGCAAAGTTGTTGGCATTTGTTGTATTAGGCGCCGCGGTAATTACCGGTGAAGTATCGGTGGACAGGAAGTAACCGTCAGGCGCTATTGCAGAATCCACCGCATATATTCTGTGCGCTGAACCTGCGGTTACAAGAGTAACCGAGAAGATGGTTGTACCCGTTTCAAGAGCATTAGTTGACGGATGCACATCCCAGCTGTCTGAAGTATTTAAGTAAACCAATGAATCATTGGCTACAGGATTGAAGTAAAGGTCTGTTGCCATCACGGTTACATCAAAGCTTACGCCGGCAATCTGAGAAATTACACTTCCCTGTTTGCCTGTAGATGAACCCGGCAGAATAGCCTGGTTAGGCACTAATACAAGCAGCCTGGAGGCGGGCGCGGCACTGGTGAAGAACACGTCTGATGTATTTGATTTTCCTGCCAGGTCGCCGTTGTCTCCCAGGACTGTCAGCGTATGGTTTCCGCCGGTAATCATAGTCATGGAATAAATTGTCAGGCCGTTGGTAAGGTCGCTTATATTAAGAATTGTTGTTGAAACATAAATATCATTGCTGAACATGCGCACGTTGGAGGCACCCGGCACCGACGGCTGATAGTTTAAGTACTGGTCTGTAGCATAAACCGTTACGGTAAACGACGTGCCTGCTACCTGGCTGGTGGCGCTTAAAGTGCCTCTGCCGGAAGCTTTCAGCGGGTCAAACTGCTGGCCCGGCAGAACTACTACCAGTTTGTTAACCGTTCCGGGAGCTACTACTACATTTGATGAAGTGCCTGTGGTATAACCACCGGCGGTAGCTGTTAAGCTCCAGCCCGGAGCGTAAGAGCTGGTATAGAAAATTACGTAAGTATTTGTAGTACCGTTGGCCAGGCCCGGAAGGTCCCTGTAATTATTGTCCGTATCTACATCTCTTAATCCGTTGGATGTTACGCGGGCATCATCATTAAAGGCTGAATTTCTGTTCCACCAGTTGTCGCAGGCATTTACCGTAATGCGGAACTGGGAACCCGCGGTGGTATGAGTTACCGTTCCGGTTTTTCCGCCGGTGGACTGGCCTGTAGTATAAGGCGGCTGCCCTGGCACTGCTGTTTCTCCCTGCATTAATACCTGCCATCTCTTTACACCTGCTGAATTGGGCACTACCGGCACAGAAGCAGATATTGTTGAATTCAATACTGTTGAGTAAGCATTTATTCTCCAGCCTGAATTATTCCAGTTATAGACATCCGTGGCGGAAACAAAAGTCGGCGTAAATATCAGCACGGTGGTGCCTACATTAAGAGTTTGGGTAGCAACTTCAACATCATACGGGTCAGAAGTTCTTATCCAGACATACGGAGACGAGCCAAGTGGAGCCAGATTGTTAAAGGCATCCACCGCATTTACGCTTACGTTAAATTGTACGCCCGCTGTCTGGGCCTGTACAACACCGGTTTTTCCTGTATAGGAACCGGCTTCGTTGGCTTCATTGGGCACCAGCACCTGCAGGTTTGTTGAGGAAGAAGCAATTACTCTCATGGCAGATGAAACTATTGAATTGAGCCTGTTAGACGCCGGCACCTGTTCGTCAATGGCAGTTATAGTCCAACCCGTATCGGTAACGGTTCTTAAATTTACATAGAAAATCGTGGTCCCGTTTGCTAACGGCTGGTTCGCAGGCGTGGTAAAATACGGGTCTGTTGAAGTTGAAAGTTTCACATCTGCACCGCCGGCAGTCACAACGTTCCAATAACTGTCTACGGCGTTTATTCTCACAGAGAAAGGAGCGCCCGCTGTTTTGGTTATGCTTGCGGGGGTAGTTCTTCCGCCGGTATTGTTGTCATAAGGCGGTTTGCCCGGCGCTTCGGTTTCATCACCGTTTACTATAAACTGCAGTTTAACAACACTGCTGGAGCCCACGGTGAAGTAAGCTGTGGTGTAGCTGGAGTAAGTTACAAAACCGCCCGAGCCGTGCACCGCGCTCATAAACGCGCTGGTAGCGGTATAGTAGGTGGTCATGAAAGTCAGGTTTCCTGCTGTAAGGTTTTTATTGGCAAAGAAAGTTTCATCATCATAAGCGTCAGAGGTCAGCAGAGAAATTACCGGCGCATCATTGGTCTGGTTATTATATTTATCAACTGATTTTACTGTGACCGTGAAGCCTATGCCGGCGGTCTGGGAAATTACCGCGCCTGAAATACCTGTTTCTGTGCCCGCCAGGAATGACTGATTGGGCATCATAACAAGCAGTCTCGGATAATTAACCGTTGTGGTAGTAACTTTTATGTATTCCGTATAAGTATCTTTGTCCGTTAGTGACGGCGCGTTGGCATGCAGTTTCCAGCCCAGGCCCGGTGCTACGATAGTGCCCGTTGAAGTAAAGAATTTCCATTTCTGGCCTGTATCCGTACCGGTTACACTGACTGCAGTTGAGTCCGGCCCGTTGTGCGGTGATGAACCGTCATTCGGGTCATCACTGGTAATAGTTATTGGAACAGTCGGTATACTGTTAGTAATATTGTTGTAGTACTGGTCCACAAGTTTAAGCGTAATATCAAACTGGCTTCCCGCTGTCTGCCATGCAGGAACGGCTGATTTTCCGTAAGGAGCAATATTATATTTTCCGGTTACATGCGTTTCACCCGGTGCAAGAATGAGCATTCTGTAAGGATTGTTGTGAAGCACAGTTACCCTGGAATCCCCGCCTGCTGTTTCCTGGTCATAGGAATACATTCCGCTGGCCTGGTCAAAGGCTCTTAACCTGCTGGTGCCCTGTGCTGTAACCAGGGTAACACTGAAGGTAGTGCTGTTTATGAGAGTCCTGGTAGAAGGCTCGGAATCATAAGTATCGTCGTAGGTTTGTATGCCTACGGCTACTCCCGGGTTTGTAGAAGAAATATTCCAGTAGGCGTCACAGGAGTAAACAGTAACGGTAAACGGCACACCTGCTGTCTGGGTAACTTCCGTACCTAATGTTTTTCCGTAAGGAGCAGAATTCCATTTGCCGGGTTTAAAGGTTTCATCCTGATATTTTATAAACAGGTTCTGGGCTCTGTTGGGGTCAACTGCCAAAGCGCTGGTGGATGAATTATAAACTGAAGCTACATCCGTAGCAATAACTCTCTGGGTCTGGGTAGAGGTATAAAGCGTTACCTGGAATTCTTTTTCGCCGAATTCCAAAGGCGCGCTTGAAGGATGCGTATCATAAAGTTCATCGGGTGTAGTTATTTGCACCGTCGGGCCTAGGGCTAAGCTTACTACACGGTTCCAGTTGGCGTCGCACAGATTTACCGTAACGTTAAACTGCTGGCCGGCGCGCGCGTTTTCCGGAGGATTAATTTTGCCTGACGGCAATCCGGGCCGTAAAGTTTCCCCTGGCAGTAATAACGCTAATTTTGCCGGGCTGCCTGCATTGACGGTAATGGTTCCCGGGATAGTTCCGGAAGACCAGATAACCGGCTGGCCGCTTCTGTCTATGGCTCTTATGTTATGGTTCATAGAGCCGCTTTCGCCAACTGTCTTAATGTTAACTCTGTCAACTCCGGTAAATTCTCTTACACCGTTGATGAGCGTCTTTTCCGGTTCTGTATCATACTGGTCATCCGGAGTTTCTACTCTTACCAGCGCGTTGGTGGAAGCCTTGTTCCAGTATTTATCCGTTGCTTTTACAGTTACCACAAACGGTGTGCCTGCCGTTTGCACTGCAATGTCTGTTGATTCTTTTCCGGTAGCGGTTGCCACATAGTGCAGTTCGTTCGGTACTAACAATAACAATCTGTCTATCTCTCCCGGCAAGGCGGTGAAACTGCTGGAGTTTACACTGCCAAAGGAAGTGACAATATCTTCTGCAGTCATATACCAGTTTCCAGGTATCGGGCCGCCGGTATTATTTTTTGCCCCTGAAGTTGTATCGTTGGCAGTGATTATGTTTACCCTGAAAGTTTCTCTTCCTGTAGCCAGTGTTTTCTCATTGGGGCCTTCAACCGCAAAAGCCGGGTCATTGGCGGATATTCTTACAGTAGGAGTATCTGATGAAACTCTGTTATAATAATTATCTACCAGGTATACCGTGACCGTGACAGTACTGCCTGAGGTAAGGGTATTAGGCGCACCGGTTTTTCCGGACAGCGACGTATTGCCGGGCACGTTATATTCTCCGGGCATCATTACCATCATGGTATACGGGCTTGCCGGGTCCGTAACTGCATCACCTGATGTACCTGTTGAAAGGCTTATCGGGCTGGCAACAGTGGTGTAAGCATAGACATAATTTGTAACACCGGTGTAAAGCGTTCCGCTGTAGAAAGTAGAGCCTGTAAGCAGAGTTACATTAAATGTTTCGCTTCCTGCTGCAAGTGTTTTTGTAGCCGGCAGTACGGCATAAATATCAGAAGAATAAATTTTAACTATCGGAGTTTCATTTACCTGGTTCCAGTACTGGTCGCAGGCATTTACCGTGGCTATAAACTGCTGGCCCACGGTCTTATGGCCCAGGGTACCGGTTTTTCCGCCAGTGTTATTGTTATAAGGCGGACGGCCTTCATCCTGCGTTTCACTGGGAAGGATTACCTGGAGCTTATTGTAAGAAGCGGCTGAAACTGCAATGCCGCCCATGGTCATAGTACCTGTCCATGCCGGAGCAGTGGAAGCAACAGTAACATACTGAGTCCCGCGTTTGTATACGTTGATGGCGAAAGTTGTGGCACCGCCTGAAAGCGGTTTATATTGCACGGAAGGAGTTGCATAAGAACCGGCCGAAGGAGTAAGAGCAACCAGCGTGCTGGTGCTTTCTACACGGTTCCAGTATTTATCCACGGCATCTACCGTCAGGGTTACTTCCGCGCCGGCTGTTACACCCGTAGGTGAATTGTATAAACCATTCTGGGTTCCGGGGGCATCGCTCTGGCCGGAAGCTTTAATTCTTAATTTTTCAGGAGCAACATAGGCAACCAGGGAAGTGGTACTGCCTAATATGCCGTCGGTAACAGGGTTTCCGTTTGAAGCACCATCTCCTGCAATATCAGTGACAGTAAGTGTTCTTACACCGGATTTTACCAACAGTAAGGCATGCGCATCAAGCGGTGCGCTTGAAACATAGATGGTCTTTTCGCCTTTATAGTCCAGGTTAAATTTATAATTCACCGGCAGCCAGCCCTGATATGCGGTATTTTCTGTGCCTACATAAGACACTTCCGGCAGATTGCCTTCTACGGAGAAGTGTACAGTGCCGTCATAATTCTTTGCCGTGTCGCCGTTTTCATCTACCGCTTTTATGTATACGGCATTTTTTGTGCCGGCGGTAATGTTGTCAGGAATGTCTACAATAAATGATTTGGCAGGCAGGGTTACGTAGAACTGTGCCCAGCTGGCCAGGCTTATATCCTGAATATTGCCGGCTTTATCGGTAGAGCGCGTTTTTACCATGTAAAGTTTTCCTGATCTCCAGATGGAAGTGGAAATATCCGGTGAAGTCCAGGTAACGTCCGTGCCTTCCGCATTTGAACAGGTTAACCAGTAAGCAGGCGCTCCGCCTGTATATGTGGTCCAGGTGGAACCCGACCAGTTGTAGGTAAGGTCTATATTACTATCCAGTATACCGTTTTCGTTTTCATCGCGCATCAAACAGAGTTCTACGCCATTGGTTGTTATACCGCTGTTATCCGTACGCAGAGTATCTTTTGCTGTACCTCTCATCTTGTTTACGGATTCAAAATAAATGTTTGTTATGTCTTTATAAGTTGAGTATTCCCTGACCTGTGTAAGAGTAGAAGACGGTTTTGTGACATCGTAAATGTAACGCACTTTAGAAATTGCGGTTTCCGTAGTACGGATTGTGTCGTAACCTCTTATGGAGGCTTCAAATATGCTGTCATCAACCCAGCCGAAATCACTTACGGAATAGGCCCAGTACAGTGTCTGCCCGCCTACGGAAGAAGTGGCCAGGTCTACCCAGTATTCGCCTGCGGCGGTAGCCCAGTTCTGCGTTACGCCGTTATCATACCAGGTGGTATGGTCTGTCATGTTAACCATTTTAATCTGTAATCCCAGCACGCCGGCGGTGGCATCATAAGCGGTACCGGAAATGGTTAATATACCGCCCGTTGTGTAAGCGCCGTTATTGGCGGGACGGGTAATTCTGGATTCCGGAGGCGTATTATCATAAGTGAAACTTGCCGTTGAATAATAAGTTTTTATATTCGGATTTGTAGGTGTAGTTGCATTGTATGCCGGCCCGCTTGACGGGTCACGCACTTCTACATCAATGTAATAAGACGTGCCGTTAGTCCATGCTGGATAATAAGGATCATCTGAATCGTAGAATGCGTCATGCGTATATTCCCAGTTTTTCCAGCCCGTACCGCCGGCAAATACAGGGTTCGGGTCAAGCCATATGGAGGAACCCCACTTCGGGTCTGTTCCACCCGGATTTGACGGGCCCTGCCAATATAGGCCTGTATCCTGACGGCGTAATCTTATTTTTACCTGAGAAATTCTAGTAACATCATCCCTTACTACGCCGAAGAAGGTGGTAACAGAACTTAATAACGGTGCTGTAGGCGAGCGTACAAAAGCAACAGGGCTTGAAATATCACATCTGAAAGTAACAGTAGACCAGTTAAGTTCTTCGTTGTTTGCCATATCGTAGGAAACTGATTCAAGTCGGTAAACCGCATTGTCTTCCCAGTTAAAAGAAGGATTGTGATAACTCCACGGGCCCGTGGAGTTAACCGTGTTCCAGGTATTTGCAACAGCTGTCCATGAATCTATATCACTCCAATATTTATTATTTTGAGTAGGTGAAGCATCGGTTGCAAAAATTCTTATTTTCACTTCTTTTACTCTGGTTTTTCCGGAATCTGCATCCGTTGCCGTACCTGAAATTGTAGGCAGGCAACCATAACCGGAATTAGCATCATAAGCCTCCTGCACAGGACTGGTCATCCTTGATGACGGCGGGTTCGGGTCATATTTAAATGTTATGCCTGAATGTAAATCGCCTTCTTCAGCGCCTTCAGGAATGGTGGCATTATCCATAGCATTGCTGTAGATTTTATATCTTTCACCGGCAGTCAAATCAATAGTTCCGGGCAGGCCGGTGTTTCTTTCCCATACGCCGGTGCCGGGTGTATATGTAGTTGAATAAGGTGTTTCACTGCCCTGCCACGAACCGTTCCACCACGCTACGCTGGCTACATCACCCAGACGTTTTATGTAAACATAGACTGCAGGATAACCGCCGATACCGCTCTTTTCAGGACCGGTGCCGGGAGTAATGTCCTGCGCGGTTCCGGAAATTGACGGGAAGTAGCTGTAATAGCTCTGGTCCGGTGTAACCACTCTTGACTGAGGCCGTGTAATATCCCAGGTAAATGTGCTGGTATAAATATTTGCCTGAACGTTGGTGGCTGCATCTTTGGCTTTAGAGTAAACTCTGTACTGATGTCCGTCAATATAGGCAGGCGTTGATATGAAAGTCCAGCCGCCGGAAATATTTGCGTCTGCCCAGTCTGCAGGTTCGCCTATCTGCCAGGCAGTGCCGGTCCAGTAAGTATTTCCGCGGGTAAGGTCACGTAGTGTTACTTCTACATTGCTTACGCCAAATCTGTCGTAAGCGGTACCTGAAATTGTAGGAAGCTGGTTGCCTGCCCCGGCTCCCGTGACATTGGTGTAATAAGGCAGTACCGGCCTGGTGATAGCTGATGTAGGTTTAATGACATCGTAAACAAATGTTACCGAAGCCAGCAGCGTTTCATAGTTGCCCGGAAGAGGAAGTGAGTTATCATAACCTCTTACCAATATGGTGTAGGTGGAATGGCTTACAAGCGCAGTATCAAAGTTTGTGTAAGCCCAGACCGTGTTGCCGGAGCTGAGCGAAGTTGTATTTACATAAGATGAAGCTGCCGTATCAAAACCGTCACCGTCCCAGTAATTGCCTGATGACTGCGGATTTTCCTGTATGGATACTTCAGTAACTCTTACCCCGCTTTTAACCGTGTTGGCATCTACGCTGGTACCGGAAATGGTAAGCAGAGGTTTGGTGGATTCTGCTGCGTTGCTGTAAATATCTGCAGCAGGATAAATTAATTTAGATACAGGCGAGGATTTATCAACTATAAATGTTATAGAGTTGACCTTGACAGTAAATGTGTTTTCATAATTTGCAGAAGGCGCTGCTTTATCATGCGCTTTGCTTAGTATTAAATATATGTTTTCATCGGTCCACTTGGAAGTGTCAAAATCATAAGACCAGGAAGTAGAGCCTGTTGCCGTAAACCACTGGGCTCCAGACTGGTCAAAAGCACCTCCGCCGTACCAATTGTTTCCGGATTTCGTTTTATTCTGCAAGGCTATTTCCAGGCCCGGATTTTCTACTCCGCTGTTAATTCCTGACGGCTTATCTGAGGCGGTACCGGTTATTACCGTAAGAGTACGGTAGTAATTGTAACTGGCCGCCGGCTCTGCAGGAGAATTTACCTGTGAATCAGGCGCATCGTTATCAAAATAGAATTCTGCGTCATAGGCAGGAATACTGCCTGAAGCTTCAGAACTGCCCGCCACATCCCAGGCGCGGGATTTAATTCTGTAAGTTTTTCCTGATGTGAAGTTTATGCTTGGAGTATAATTCCATGATGATGTATAAATAAGGTTTACGGCAACCCATGAAGACTGATTGTTCACCCAACCGCCGGTGCCGTTCCAATCCATTGAATCATCTGTATTTCTTAAATCAAAATCTACCCTTCTTACACCGCTGTTGGCATCATAAGCACCGCCGGAAATTACTGAAATGGTACTGTAGTAAACACCCGATACAAGAGAAGTTACCGTAGATGTAGGAGGCACTGCATCATAATTGAATATAGAATACGGATACGGTTCAACTTCATCATTGGTACCGTTATCTCTGCCTCTGCTGACAACTTTATACTGTCCGCCTGTTACCCACGAAGGCGTTGAGTTTCCGCTTATCCACCAGTCTTTCTGGTTATTAGAACCCGTCAGTGTTGACAGTTCCCAGTTTCTGCCGGATTCTGTCTGACTGAAGCCCTGGGTTGCGCCCGCCCACCAGTTGCCGTTAGTGCCGGGATTTTCCTGATAAGTTACATAAACATAAGTAACCTGTGCATCAGTATATCCGCCGTCAAATGCTGTTCCTGAAATTGTAGGCAGAGCGTTATGCCATAAACCATTAACCGGCAGAGTAACCGCGGTAGTAGGTTTGCTTATATCATATCTAAACTGCAATGCTGTTACCGCATCCGGATTGCCGTCATTGCCCGCCATATCCTGAGCATAGGCTTTTACAAGATATTTATAGAAATTCTTTAGTGTTGGCGATGTAAATTCCCAGCGAGCAGGAGGGCCGGTTACCCAGGTAGCTGTGGAATATAACGGCACGCTGGCGCTGAACGTGCTGGTGTCAGGGTTCCACCACATACCCACAGGATCCTGTTCTCTTACAGCTACAAATACTTTGCTTATGGCGCTTACGCCGTCGGATGCTGTACCGGTAATTGTAGGTATAAAGTTTACTACAGGAATATCCGGATAAGTTACTGCCGCAGTAGGCGCTTCTACGTCATAAGTGACTGTAAATGTTTTATGTTCCAACTCAATGTTTTTAGTAGGCGTAGTATTATCATGAGACCGTGCATAAATCTTGTACTGGCCGGACTGCATCCAATTAAACGGAGATGTATAGGCCCAGTTGACCGGTTTAGTGTTTGTGGTGCTGGCGCTTATCCAGTAAGTGGTAGAATTGGTTAACCAGTCTGTACCGCCCCACCAGGAAGTGCCGTAAGCCAGGCTTTGAATAGCTATGTCCACCTGCGATACACCGCTTAGTTCGTCGTCTGCTGTACCGGAAATTGTTACAAGTGTTCTTGTATAAGGATTATTCGGATAACTAATAGTTGATGTAGGCAGAGTGACATCCCAGATAAAGGTAATGGTGTTGCGCCCGACAGTGTAAGTGGATTCTTCATTCTGAGGTGAAGAATTATCCGTTGCTTTTACTCTTACGGTATAGCTTCTGCTGTTTTTAAGTTTGTTTTTATAATTTGTATAAGACCACTGGGTCCAGTCTCCGGCATCATTTGTTGCCGGCTGGAATACTTCCATACCCAAGCTGAAGTCTGCGCCGTTCCACCACAATTCTGCGGTATTGTCTTTAATGCTGACGGCTACCGCACTTAAAGAGCTGGCATACAATTCTGCTGTTTCATCTGCGGCAGTACCTGAAATGGTACCTAAATGATCACTGTTATAATATTTGGTATTGACAGGTAATGTTACATAGCTTGCCGGGTCTTCATTATCATAGAAGAATACCTTAGCTGTGCCGGTAGATATATTGGATGCACCGTCAAGGGTCCAGGACTGGATTTCATATTTTCTTCCGTTTATCCATAACGGTATATCTTCACCTGCTGACGGATAGATCCATTGTGTTGTTCCGTTTGCAAGCCTCCAGTAAACGGTTCCCGGAGTACCCCAGTTGCCTGCGTTGGTGCCGGTCCAGTACATATTTGCATCAACGTCTCTGGCAAAAACTTTGGCCTGTGTAATATCTGCAGGATAATCAAAAGCAGTACCGGAAATTGTAGGAAGCTCTGAATAATAATTTACCGCCGGTGCAGGAATGGTCACCAGTGAAGTTGATTTTGTGACATCATAATAGAATGAGTAAGAAAGAACCGTGTTGGTTGACACGTTCCAGGATTTATCCATAACCAGCGCTTTCACAAAGTATTTGTATTCGCTGGTCCAGGTAGGAGTTGTTCCTGTATGAGACCAGGAAGCGCCCTGGCTTGAAGCGTTAAAGTAATTTGTTGTATCGCTGGTAAATCCGTTTACGCTCCACCACTTTCCGCTGTCAGCACCGGTAAGCACCTGAATGGCTACAGAACTTATTTCTACATCGCTCTTTTCAGGTTTGCCTGTAAAAGCTGTCGGGTCACTGACTATACCGGAAATGGTAGGCAGTGAATTATGATAAGGCAGATTCGGTTTCTGAAGTGTCAGCACAGGATAAGTAGCATCATAAATAAATGTTGCCGTAGTCCAGCCGCTTAACACGCCTGCCCAGTCAACGGCTCTTGCATAAATGTTATATTTACAGCCGTCATTCCAGCCGGCTGAAGGTTCATTAAAGGTCCACGGGTTTGTAGCATTTACAACTACCCAGCTGGATACACCTACTCCGCCCCAGTTATTACTGCCGGGGAACCAGTCTTTATTGTCAGTTTCATTATAAATTCTGATATATGCTTTCTGCACGCCGGAAATAGAATCGTTGCTGGTACCGGAAATTACAGTCAGGGTTCTGTTAGGCCCGTAATATTTTACGGACAGGTCATCAGCCGGCGTTTTGATTCCGATAGTCGGAGGAATTCTGTCAAACAGGAAATCTATCGTGCTCATAATTGTTTCATAATTTGAAGCATTATCTTTTGCGCGGGAAACAACTCTGTATCTGCCGCCGTCATCATAAGTAACTGCGGTACTATAATTCCAGGTAACCGTAACTGTTCCTGTAGAAGATGATGTATTGCTTATATTTATCCATTGTATAGAAGCAGACCATGAAGAACCGGTCCAGAAATAAACATCCTGACTTGTAGCGCCGAGGCTGGAAATTTTTACTTCTACTTTTTCAAGGCCTGCTATGTAACCGCTGGCCGTACCGGTAATTGATGCCAGACTGCCTAATTTAGCATCGTTAACAGGATAATTAATAACTGAAACAGGAGGTGTAGTATCGTAATAAATTCTGTAGCCTGTTGAAGGAACTGACTGGGCATTTCCAAGTTCGTCCGTAGACCAGGCAAAAATTTCATATTCATAATCGCCCACCCAGTTTGCCATATTCAGCTGCCAGGATGCCAGGTCCGGCGCAGCTATTGCAGAAGCGGTAAAGGTAGACGGCGCAACACCGTTCCAGTTGGCTCCGGTCCAGTAAGTTCCGCGTGTGAAATTTTTAAGTACCAATTCTACTTTTGCATTATTGGTTTCATCCAGCCCTGTATTAAACAAGCCTGTTGTATCCGGTTTATCCGCAGCTGTACCGGTAATAGATGAGAGAGTATTTACCGTGATATCTGCAGGCGCTACAACTCTGCTGTCCGGAGGAGTAATATCATACAGGAAAGTGTTGCTTGATAAAGTCTGGGCAAACACATTCTGTACGTTGCCGGCCCGGTCTGTAGCTTTTGCAGCTATGTTGTATCTATGGCCTGTCTGATAATCAAGTACCGGCGCTAAAGCATCACTGAACGTCCAGGTATCAGAGTAGATATTAAAGGTTATTTTGCCCAGAGTTGAGGCTTCCGTTGACAGCCATACCTGGGAAGCACCCCAGCTGTCGCCGTTCCAGAAGTTTTTGTCATATAAATCCTGAATGGATATTTCAACACGTTTATGTTCGCCGGGGTCATAATCATCAAAGGTTCCGGAAATTGTAGACAGAGCAGCGAACTGAGACGCGTCAGCCGGCACAACTACCGTAGCAGTAGGCCGTGTGGTATCGTAAATAAATGTTACTGCCGGGCTTTCTCCGCCGATATTATTTGCTTTATCTGCGGCACGGGCTTTTATTATGTAAGTGTAATTGGTTCTGAATGCTACGGTACCGGTGGACCAGTTAACTGTCTGCAAGGCAGTACCGGCAGAGTTGTTTGCCTTTAACCAGTAAGGATCCGTAGATGGTACCTGAATTTTTGTAAATGACGAAGTTGCGCTGTCATACCACGGCCCGTCAGGTGATTCCTGAATGGCAAAGTAAACGCTGTTTGCAGGAATGCCTACGTCATCAACCGCAGTACCGCCTAATACTGCGAGTGCTTTATAATGCTGGGTATCCATAGGTACTGTAACTCTTGCAGTAGGTGTTGATATATCGTAGGTAAATAATATTCCGCCCTTGTCATCTTCAACATTGTTAGCGGCATCTTTTGCTTTGGAATATATTCTGTAAGATTTGCTGTCTATTAAGAAACTTGCAGGTACAGCTGCGCTCCAGTTTCTTGTGATACCGTCAGCATCGGTCACGGTTGTAGTTGACCATACCGGGGTAAGAGCATTGAATGTAGATGTGCCGTTCCAGTATTTTCCGCTGGCTACTTCCTGGAAAGAAACAACAACGCTGTCAATTACAGAACCCAGCGGCAGAAGGGCAGGCTCATCATAAGCTGTACCCTGTACTGTGGCAATGGATTTTGTTGAATTATTATAGAACTCATTTGCCAGCGGATAAGTAATAGTTGATGTGGGCTTTGAATTATCATAAGTGAAATTCTTTGTTTTTTCAGTTTCAACATTAGCCTGCGGGAATATGGTTTTGTCATAACCTTTGTAGTAAACCCTGTACTGATTTGCATAAGTGAAATCAGGCATAATGTCGCTGCTGCCTGTTGAAGGATATTTCCAATTCTTCAGGCCCAAGGCGCCGGTAGTAGAAGTTGCCAGCCAGAACTCGCCGTTTACCCAGGCAGTACCGTTCCAGTAAGTAGTTCCGCGGGTTAAGTTGCGGACAGCTATTTGTTCTTTTTCAACACCGGCTGTAGTATCTGCGGAAGTTCCGCTTATGGATGCAAACTGTGCAGCATTGACGTAAGTTGAGGATGAGATAGGAAGAATTATTTCAGATACCGGCGCATCTTTATCGCACCAGAAAGTTACAGTTCCGAAAGAAGTTTCAAATATTCCGGATTTATCTTTGGCTCTTGTAATAATATAGTAAGAAGCACCCGATGTAAGGTATGAAGTGCTTAAAGCTACAGAATTATCGCTTGAGAAAGTCCAGAATAATAAATCGTCAGCCAGGAACCAGGAAGTTGTATCGCCGTCAAATTTAGAGCTTATGCCTCTCCACCATTTTTCGCTCTGGCCGTTAGCATCCGTGGCGCCGCCTAAACGTTTTACTGCAACATAGACAAAACCTATACCGCTTCCGGAACCGTCGCTTGAGGTACCGGAGATAGTGGCAAAACCATAATAACTCTTTGCTTCCTGCGGGAAAGATGCAAATGATTCAGGTTCTGTTTTATCCCATTTGAATACTGAGGTTGAATAAGTTCCGGAATAATTGCCCGCTTTATCAAAGCTCTTTGTGTTAATCTGGTAAGTAATATTTTCAGACCAGTTGGATTCATTGAAAGTTGACAGCCATACGGTCCAAGGTGTTGATACAGGTCCGGTAGCTGTGACTGTAAACCAGGCCGCCGAAGCAGCAGTGATATTAAACGCCTCAACATTTCTGTTATACCAGTATTTGTTGAATGTATCGGTTTCCTGAATTCTTATCTGCACCCTGTCCAGCCAGGCATCGTTATCCGCAGGCGGAGTAACGCTTTCTGCAGCAGTTCCTGAAATTGTAGCCAGTGTATAATAAGCAGTTTCTGACGGGTTAGGAAGAACCATGCCTGCCAGCGGAGGATTTTTATCATAAGTAAATGTTGTAATAAATATTGTTGATTCATTGGCAGCGTCATCTATGGCTTTTGCGCGCACATCATAAACAGCGCCTTGTGACCAGGTAGGCGTTGAACCTGTAAACTGCCATGAAGCCAGGGTGCCTGCATTATATTCAATCCAGTTCGGTGACGCGCCGCCGATAGTAAATCCTGAACCGTCCCACCAGTTGCCAGTCGGCGGTGTTTCACGTATGGCAACTCTGACATATTTAAGGTTTGAGTACCAGGAATTAACGTTCGGGTCTGATGCAATACCTGACAGAGTTGATAAAGGCCATGGTTCATAAGAAGTATCCGGCTGCTGTATCTGGCAAAGTGGCGGAGTTGAATCATACACAAAATATCTTGTGGCCCAGCCTGATAAGTTGCCGGCTAAGTCTGTGGCTCTGGTATCTAATTTATACTGTACGCTGTCTGCCCAGCCAGGATTGCTGTACGCCCAGTTAGCCTGTGAACCGGCAGCAGGAGTGCTTGCCGTTAAGAACCATAAGTTTTCACCGTTGTTGCCTGAGGAAGTCCATGAAGAACCGGTCCAGAAATATCCGCTGTCCATTCTGGAAACTCTGTATTCAACATTAGTAATTCCGCTGAAAGCATTCACCGGGCTGTCTACGGCAGTACCACTGACTAATGCCAGCGCTCTGTTCGGGCTGTAATAAACGCTTACTTCCGGTTTTTCAAAATAAGTAATAGATTTTTCTTTATCATAAAGGAACGCGCTGCTTGAAGTATAAGTTTCCCAGTTTTCTGAAACGTCTTTAGCTTTTGCTTTTACTGTATAAGTTCTCGGGCTGGCCCAGCCGTTTACGCCTGATAAATCTGCATCATCATAAATCCAGTAGGTAAATGTTGTATTGGGCGAAAGAACGCTGGCAGCATCAACTTCTGCAGCTGTTTCCGAAGAGAACGTTACGCCGGTCCAGTAATAAGTGTCACCGCTTAATAAATAAGTTATCTGTAATCTTACAGAGTTAACTCCGCTGAAATCATCATCTGCAGTACCGGTTATCGTAGGCAGAGTGTTATAGGAATTGGCATTTAAAGGCAGGCCCACTTTTGTATGAGGGGCATTGCTGTCATAGAAGAATGTGACCGAAGCTATGCCTACGGCAAAATAGTCCTGCACATTATTTGAATTATCTGTAGCCTGCGCAATTACTAAATATCTCTTACCGCTTTCCCATAATCCCGTAGGTGCAACTTTCCACCAGAATGTTGCGCCGGTACTCAGGTCTGCTCTTATAGGCGACGGTGTACCGCCCCAGCCAAGACCGCCCTGCCACCAATTCTTTGTGTTTAAATCCTGGACATAGGTATCTACATATTTTACGCCTGTATAATCATCAGCACAATCGCCATACAGCTGGTAAAGCGGTGCCGACGGGCTGTAGCCGTCATTATTTACAGGCATCTGAATTGTAGTTTCAGGCGCCAAAGTATCCATTTGGAATGTTACCGTAGACCAGGTTAATTCCAGGTTGTTGGCGTTATCATAAGATCTGGTATTCATGAAATAAGTTTTCTTTGATACCCAGGAAATTGGATCTGTATACGCCCACCAGGTTCCGCCGGGTGTCAGATTTGTTGTGGCCAGCCAGGTTGACGCAGTTACATCCTGCCATGAACTGCCGTCATAATAGAACCCTTCATATCTTATTCTTATTTCGGTTCTGTTAACATTGTTCGGCAAATCATCAAGAGCAGTTCCGGAAAGAGTGTTTAACGGATTATCGGAATTATTATAGAACCCGCCATCAGCCGGTTTGATAATGTTTGAATCCGGAGGAATAATATCCACTGAGAAAGTAATGGTGGTTCCGTTTGATGTATAATTTCCAAGTTCATCACGAGCTTCCACTTTCATTAAATAATATCTGCTGGTTACTGTATCCCAGGTAGGCGATGCCAGGGTCCAGAAATATGCTTTGCTTGAAGAACCCTGTATTGTAACGGTGCCCATAGTTACATCTTCCGCAAAAGACAGTACATTCACCCACTGGCTCTGGCCGAAATGCCACCATTCATCCAGGTCATCCGGCGGTGTATCTGTTTTATATTTTCTTATTGAAACTCTTATTCTTTCATCAGCTAATATTCCGCTTGAATTTTCTGTTGGCCTCGGGTATTCATAGGTAGTTCCGGATATTGTGTTTAACGGATCCGCAGTTGAATAACCGGTTCCTTCTATAGGTTTTGCTACCGTTGATAACGGAGGATGTGTATCATAATAAACCCTGTAAGTCATTGAAGAACTTACGTTATTAATACTGTCATAAGCTTTTACGCTGATGTCATAAGCTTTTCCGCTGTCCCATGCAGGAGCATCAAAAGTCCAGGTGACTGTTGACTGTGCCGTGCCTGTTACAGAAGCCTGCGGCCAGTTGGCAGGTTCTGACCCTACCCAGCCGGCGTTCCAGTAGGCCTCAGGGCTTATTCTGTGTATCAATACTTCCACTTTTCCGTAAAGAGTTATATCTATGCCCGCATGGTTCCACGGTGATCTCGGCCTGTCAGTTGCCGTACCGCTGATGGTTGCCAAAGTTTTATAATAAGTACCGTTAGCAATGTTTGTAAATGCTGTTACCGGTGAACTTGAATCATAAACAAAATCTTTTGTATTTTCCGGAGTTTCTACGTTACCCGGCAGAGGCAGCGTATTGTCTGTAGACCAGTAAGTTATTCTATACTGGTGGCCCTGTTCCCATGCAGTATTGGGCACATCGGTAGATTTCCAATTGATTGTATTCTGTGCTGTAAATGTTGAAATTGAATCAATCCAGTTGGCGCCGTTCCAGTATTTGCCTTCGTTGGCATCGCCGGTACCGGTAGTAATATCGCGGACTTTTAATTGAACAATTTTCACGCCGGATTTTATGGTTCCCGGTAATGCAGGGGCCACATCGTCTGAAGTTCCGGAAATTGTAGGCAGTGATGAATAATATGTTGATGTAGGTACAGGTAATGTTATCTTTGATATTGGCAAGGTGTCATCAAATACAAATGTTGAACCTCTTACATTGAAGAAGTTTTCAATATTTGTTGCATTGTCAGAAGACCTGCTGGTCATGTAGTAAGACACACCGCTTAGCAGGTTTCCTGAATTTATACCGGTAAAGGTCCATGAAACCGGTTCGCTGGCAAGTGAATAAGTAGGAGAATATGGTGTTGCATCCGGCTGGTCAAAACCGCCGGCGCCGCCGCCCCACCAGGAATTATTCTGATTGTTTCTTACAGCTATTTCTATTTTGTTTAAGCCCACACCGCCGTATGCATTGCCCGCAGGTTTTGTAGGCATGTCTTTTGCTGTACCGCTGATTGTATCTAAGGACCTTATATATTGTGCATTAGTCCATTCCGGATATGTAACAGCGCTTTCCGGCGTACTGGTATCATATCTGAACCCTGTTGAAAATTCTGTTGAATAATTTCCGGCTCTATCGTAAGATTTTGCTGATATCTTATATACATTTCCTGATATCCAGTTGTATGTTGTTATCCATGTACCCCAGTCACCGCTCTGATTGGTAACCATGAACCAGTCTTTGAGCACCGTTTCTTCTGATGTGGTTAACTTTTCAATTTTTGCTTCTACTCTGTCAATTGCTCCGTTACTGCCGGTATCACCGGCTGTTCCGGATACTGTTGCAAGTGTTATGTTTTGATTGAATCTGTTCGGCTGCGTTATTGCAAGTTCAGGGGCCTGCGTATCAAACGTAAAATCTTTTGATACTTCTGCTGCTCTGTTACGCGCATTGTCCAGCGCCCTTACTCTGATGCGGTATGACGCATCTGTTGACCAGGTTGGTGTACTTAAAAATACCCAGGTCGGCCAGCCGGGATCTAATGATGTGTGGCTTAACCACCCGTTTTCTTCTAATCCCCAGTCTGTTCCGGTCCACCAGTCATTAAGGCCAAACGGTGATTTTCCTATCAGTATCTCTGCTCTTAACATACCGGCTTTATTTGTTCCGCCCCGGGTATCGTTAGAATTACCGCTGATTGTAGGTAGCGTTGCGTAATAGTCTGTAACTGGTTTTAGAAGCGTTAATGTAGGCGGTGTTACGTCCCAATAGAAATATGTTGTAGTATAATTGCTTACGTTACCGGCAAAATCGTATGCCTTTGTGTTTATCTTGTAGTAGTCACCGTCACGTAGTGTTTCTACCGGTACGCCTGTTGACCAGTTTATTCCGTCTATCGCTGTCATGTACCAGGTTGCATTTGCCTGCCACAGGCCGGTATAAACGTTATAATAACTTGATATGTTTGCATCATATAAACTTATGGTTACTGTAGATACGCCAAATGAATCTGTTGCCTGGCCGGTAATACCTGCTAACTGGTAAGTCGCATCTACGCTTGATGAACTGAAATAGATGTTGTCTGAAGCGGGTTTGACCATTGTTACTGTAGGAGCGGTATTATCATAGTAGAATGTTATTGTTGAATAGCTTACCTGTACATTACCGGAATTGTCTGTAGCTCTTGTTACCGCCTGATAGGTTGTTCCGTCAACTAAACTCCAGCCGCTGATTGTGTATATCCAGTTTGTTGTTATGTCACCGACTGTTGTGGTGCCGTAACTTACACTTACCCAGCCGCCAACTGCTGTGGTTACTGTTGACCAATCTACACCGGTCCAGCTGCTGATCTTTAATTCTATACCGCTTAATCCGACATATTTACCGTTGGCTGTACCGGTAATCTGCGTAAGCCCGGTTCTGTATTTGTTCTGATTGTACGGATATGTGATTAATGCCGTTGGTGCTGTGGTATCATAATAGAAACTGTAGCCGCTGCCGGGGACTTCTTCCCAGTTACCTAAATCGTCTTTACCGAAACTCTTAATCTGGTATTCTTTATCGCTTAGCCAGCCGCTGTCACCGCTAAGCGTTGCATCGTTGCTGTAAACCCACGTGCTGTACATAACTACTGCCGCGTTTTCTGCAACTGCCGGCCGGCTGGATACATTTGTATTCCAAATACTGCCGTCCCAATATTTGTCAGGTGTGCCTTTCTGAATTATCTGCACCTTAACTTCTGAACCGGTGGTAGCGGTTGTTGTTAATCCAACATAATACCCGCCGGCGGTTGTGGTGCTTCTGTCAGCTATCGTACCGCTGATTGTCTGTAAAGGTTTTGTGTTAACATATACTCCCGGATAGGTAACTTTGCTTAACGGCGGTTCGGTATCATATGTAAACATTACACTCGATATTCCTAAATTGTAGTTGTTCTGTACGTTACCGGCTTTGTCTTTTCCTTTACTGTATACAATGTATTTTTTACCGCTGCTGTAACCGTTATTATCGGTGGTGTTTGTGAAACTCCAGCTGCTGCCCCAAACATACAATAACGTGTTGCCCGCACTGGTGGTGCTGATCCATGTTTCTGCTGTGTCCCAGTTACCCGCTGTTTCCTGCATATATTTACCGCTGTTATATTCCTGTACTTTTATGGTTACCGTCTCTGTAGAACCGTAAAGCGTATCTGCAAATGTACCGTTAAGTTGTGACAGGGTCCGGTACGAGGCGTTGTTGACAGGTAAGGTTACCGCTGCTGTTGGTTTACTGATATCATATATATATGGTATTGCGTTGCCTACCTCAGTGCCGACGTTACCCGATTTGTCTATTGCTCTGGCTCTGACTATATATCTGTTGTCAGTGATGTATGTTACTGCATTGCCCGTTGACCAGTTAACGCTGGTGTTGGCTGTATCCTGCGCATTGTGTTTTGTTTTTAACCAGGTCTGTGTTACCTCGGTAAATGAACTTGTTACGTTTGACCACCACATATCTCTGTCAGATTCTTTTACACTAAACTCAATGGTGTCTGTATAAATTCCTATATCGTCTTTGGCTGTACCGGTTATAGTTGTTAGCGCGTTATAGTGCACGTTATCCGACGGGATAAGTAATGTCGTTTCAGGGCCGGTAGTATCCCACGTAAAGGTTACTTTGTTAAGGCCCGCTACGTTACCGTCAATGTAGCTGTCCTGTACATTACCCGCATAGTCTGTGCTCTTGGAATATAACACGTAGGTCTTACCGCTGGTAAGGGCAGGCACCGGCCACGTCCATGTACCGGGCGCTAAACTGTACGTTGCGCTTGACCAAATAATTGAGGTGGAGCCAAACGTGCTCAGCTGCATTGACCACCACATATCTACATTAGCGTTGTCTTCCATGATTGCAAAATATAATTGTTCTATTCTGTTTTGTGTGTATCCGTTTCTGTCAAAACCTGTACCGATTATCTGCGTTAACTGCCCTTGTGCGCCGCCGTAGAAATTGTTGTCCTTAGGTACAACTATTGCGCTCGTTGGTTTTACGACATCGTATACAAAAATTCGGCTGGTGACGTTTACACTGTAGCCGTCCTGACCTAGTTCCGGTACGCTGTTGTCACGGGCGTAGCTTCTTATTAAGTATTGTTTGTCCTGGACCCAGGTTGGAATGTCGGTGCTTTTCCAGACGTAGTTGGGTTTCACAACTTCAGTTAACATTACTGTGTTAAACTTTACGCCGTCTTCCCAGGCAGGGACAGGGTTAGCGTCTTTGTTCCAGTACGTGGTTGCGTACGTAAGGTCCTGGATACTGATTTCTACACGTTTCACGCCGGCGGTGGCGTCGTTGGCTGTACCGGTTATGCTTGGTAAACTTCTTATATAACTGGCAGCCGGGGTTATCAGGCCGCTGGTTGGGCTGCTTGTGTCTAACCAGAACACTGATGAACCTGCACCGGGCCAGGTTTCTTCATTTAACGAATAATCTTTGGCCTGCGTTTCTATATAGTAACTTGTACCGTTATCAAATTTGCTTTCAAATAAACTTAACGTAAAATCAGTGCCAACTAAATTGCTGGTGTTGGGATATCTGGACCCCTGGTCAAAAGCGCTGTCAACAGCTGACCCGGTGTTCTTGTAATACTGGTTATCGCTGAATCGTTTTATTGCTACATACACGTTGCTTAACCCGCTGCCGCCGTTATCCGCGCCGGTACCGGTTACATTTAAGATCCTGCTGACATAAGTACCGCTAGCTGGCAGGGTGACGTAACTTGTTGGGATACTGTTATCGTACCTGAACCCGGTATGCGTAGCGTAACTGGTTTCGTAGTTGCCGGATTTATCTTTTGCTCTTACATGGATTTCATATTCAAAACCCGTTACATCAGTTGTAAAGGTTACTGTAGCGTACCATAAACTAAACCGTTGTGCGGGATTGGTGACTGTAGTGACAGCTGTAAACCACGCGGTTTCGCTGTCTGTAAGCGCTATGCTGTAGCTTTGTACACCAGCGGCGTTGTTC